>Ga0126311_10000030_pt1 | contig 76378 bp, 62 predicted proteins | sample Plot61_FD_92539 | JGI IMG/M metagenome (GOLD analysis project Ga0126311, IMG submission 92539) | Serpentine soil microbial communities from UC McLaughlin Reserve, CA, USA - Plot61 | ecosystem: Environmental > Terrestrial > Soil > Grasslands | place: USA: UC McLaughlin Reserve, Lake County... | reverse complement strand
TGCTTGCGCTCCAGCACGAGCGGGTCGTACTGTCTCCACGCGTCCAGCTCGCCGTCGGGGCGGTAGGCGCCCGGGTCGCTGCGCGAGTGCCCGCCGAAGCGGTACGTGATCGCCTCGATGAAGCGCGGCCCGCCGCCCAGGCGGATCTCGTCGATGAAGCGCCCAGCGCAGTCGCGCACGTCCCACAGGTCGTTGCCGTTGATACGGGCGTTGGGGATCCCCATCACGTCGGGTCGCGCGCTGATGGCGCCGGCCGTGATCGCCTCGAACGGCGTGAACTCGCCGTACAGGTTGTTCTCGCAGACGAACAGCACCGGCAGCCGGTGGACCTGCGCGAAGTTGAGGCACTCGTGGAAGTAGCCCTGGTTCGCGGTGCCGTCGCCGAAGAACGCGACGGCGATCGCGCCGCTGCCCTTGAGCGCGAGCGCGGCGCCGGTCGCGGCGGCCATGCTGCCGCCGACGATTCCGAAGCAGCCGAGCAGGCCGTGCTCCAGGTCGATCACGTTCATCGAGCCGGCGCGTCCACCGCCGGTGCCGGTCGCCTTGCCGAGCAGCTCGTCGAGCAGGCCCTGCGCGCTGGAGCCGAGGGCGATCGCGTGGCCGTGGCCGCGATACGTCGCGGCGACGCGGTCCCGCTGCGGCTCGAGCAGCGAGCAGATGCCGACGCCGATCGCCTCCTCGCCGGTGCAGAGATGCGTGGTGCCGTGGATCTCGCCGGCGTTGTAGAGCGGCTGGACGGCGTCCTCGACGTCGCGGATCAGCACCATCATGCGGTAGAGCTCGAGCGCGAGCTCGACGGGGACCTTGCGCGCGCCCTTCGCCGCTTCGCTTGCCGGCAGGACCTCGTGCGGCAGCCGCGGCATGGGCGCCGTGACTGCCGTGCTCAAGAGACCGGCTCCGGCGCCTCGAGGATCCAGACCATCCGCAGCGGCTCGATGCCGACCGCGCGGATCGCGAACTCCGCGTTCTGCGGCATCACGAGCATGTCCCACTGCTCGGCGACGCCGATCTCGGGATGGTCGACGACGGTCGCGGTGCCCGATGTGACGAGGCAGTAGCGCACCGACGAGCGTGCCTGCGGAAGCTCGGCGTTGCCGACGGGGATCTCGACCGTGCCGGCGGCGTTGCGCTCGCTGACGATCGCCTGACCGCGGTTGTGGTTGAGGTAGCCGTCGGTGCCCCCGATGAAGCTCGTGAGCATCTGCATCGTCCCGGGCTCCTTCGCGCCGGGCGCGTCCCACGAGGGCTCCAGCGACTTCCACTCGACGTACTGCGTCGCAGGCAGGCCGGCGAGCTCCGGGTCGTCCTCGTCGTAGTAGACGGCGGCGTCGTCGCGCTCGAGCGCGTCGTGGAACCACAGCAGCATGACGTCCTCGTCGCCGACGGTGCGCGAGGCGTGCGGCGCGCCGATCGGCATGTGCAGGCAGTCCATCGTGTCGGCGCGGTCGTGCGAGATCTTGTCCGCGTCGACGCTGGGGCCGAGCGAGTCGACGGCGCCCTGGAGGATCACGTACGACTCGCACACGGTGTGACGGTGAAGCCCGAATTGACGCTGACCGGCCGGCATCCACATGAGGCCGATCGAGGTGCGCAGCGAGATCAGGTCGGTCTCCGTGTTGATGTTCACGAAGCCCTCGGGACCGCCGACGTAGGAGAGGTTGAAGCGCAGGTAGCCCGGCTCCTTGGAGTGCGGCACGACCCACCGCGGTGCGAGGTCGCGCCAGCGAATCAATCGCGGCTCTGTCAACTCCGTGACCTTCATGACTCTCCTCGTTCCGCTCAGCTTCGTGATGCGATCACGGTACCAGGCAGCACCAACGATTGCATCCTAAATGCCATCTTCGGTCAGCGGATATCGCCATTCTCCGGCATCCTTTTGTCAAATCGCATACAAAATTGTTGACAGCGTCCAGTGCCTCCTCCACACTGCGGCTGCGGCTTCGCGCCCGCGGAGCATCGCTGTCGGGCCTCTGGGCCGACACCGCAACGCATGACCGAGGTGGAGAGAGACCATGTCACCCAAGCCAGAAGGCTCCCGGCCGGCTGACCCGACCCAGCCCGCGGGCGGGGTCCTCACCGAGGAGCCCGTCGCGGCTCCCGATGCCGTGCCGCAGAGCGCCCAGCCGATCGGCCCGCGCCTGCTCGAGCGACTGATCCCACGACCTGCGACGGCCGGCGGCGTCACCAGCCTCGACCGCAGCGCCCGCCGGCGCGCGTTCATCGGCCAGATCGGCGTGCCGCTGATGGGCCTTGCGCTGATCGTCGTGTTCTCGCTGATGGCCGACAACTTCCTGACCGGCAGCAACATCAAGGACATCTTCTCCCAGGCGGCGCTGCCGCTGATCGTCGCCACCGGCCTGACGATCTGCCTCGCAATGGGCGAGTTCGACCTCTCGCTCAACGGCGTCGCCGGCCTCGCGACCGTCCTGATGGCGGTGCTCGTCGCGAAGAAGGGCATGTCCCCGCTGCTGGCGATCCCGCTCGTGCTCGCGCTCGGCGTCGCGATCGGCACCCTCAACGGCGTGCTCGTCGGCTACTTCGGCGTCGCGGCGCTGATCGTCACGATCGCCGTCAACTCGATCCTGCAGGGGTGGGAGTTCGTCATCTCCGGCAGCGTGCAGATCTTCGGCGGCTTCCCGCCGGGCCTCGTGAGCTTCGCGCGCGGCTCGGTGCTCGGGATTCCGACGCTCGTGCTGATCGCCGCCGCCGTCGCGGGGCTCGCGTGGGTGCTGCTGGAGCGCACGACACTCGGGCGCCACCTGCGCGCGATCGGCGGCAACGCCGAGGCAGCCCGCATCGCCGGCGTCAACACCGCGCGCGTGAAGCTGGCCGGTTTCATCATCACCGCGCTGCTCGCCTCCCTCGCCGGCCTGCTGTTTGCCGCGCGCGAGACGAACGCCTACCCGCTGAACGGGCTCGACGTGCTGCTGCCCTCCTTCGCCGCCTGCTTCATCGGCGCGGCGATGTTCAAGATCGGCGAGTTCAACATCCCCGGCACGATCGTCGGCGTGATGATCGCGCAGATCACCGCCAACGGGCTGATCCTGCTGAACGTGGCGACGTACGCGAGCTACTTCTTCCAGGGGATCATCCTGCTGATCGCGCTGCTGTTCGCGCGCGTCGTCGTGACCGGGGGGCGGTCCACGTGACCGTCTCCGCGAACGGCGGCCCGCAGACGGCGACCGCCGCGATCGAGGTCGCCGGCGTCTCGCAGACCTACCCGGGCGTGCGCGCGCTGACCGACGTCTCGCTGGCACTGCATCCCGGAGAGGTCGTCGGACTCGTCGGCCACAACGGCGCCGGCAAGTCGACGCTGACGCGCATCCTCGCGGGCGTCGAGCGCCCGGCCGAGGGGCGCCTGCTCGTCGGCGGGGAAGAGCAGAGCTTTCACGGACCGCAGGACGCGATCGAAGCTGGCATCTCGGTCGTCCCCCAGGCGCTCGGGATCGTCCCCACCCTGAGCGCGCGCGAGAACATCGTGCTCGGCGTCCCGCTGCAGCACCGCCTCGGCGGCCTCTCGCGCAAGTCGGCGATCGACCGCGACGAGCTCGACGCGCGCGTGACCGCGGTCGCCGGGCAGCTCGGCATCGCGGGCGAGTTGCGACGCGCCGGCCGTGACTGCTCGCCGTCCGTGCAGCGTCTGGTGATGATCGCGCGGGCGCTGCTGCGCCGGCCGAGCGTGATGCTGCTCGACGAGCCGACCGCGGCACTGCACCCCGAGGAGGCGGAGCGGATGTTCGGCGCCGTCGAGGCGCTGCGAGCAGAGGGCATGGCGCTCGTGTTCATCAGCCACCGCCTCGACGAGGTGCTGCGGATCAGCTCGCGCGTCGTCGTGTTGCGCCAGGGGCGCGTCGTGGCCGAGTGCGCGCCGGACACGCTCACGAAGTCGAGCCTCGCGGAGCTGGTCGCGGGCCGCGAGCTGCATGCCGCTCCGGCGGCGGCTGCCGGAGCGGCCGGCGCGCATTCGACCGAGGTGATCCTGCGCTGCGAAGGGCTCGCAGTGGCGGCCGGCGTCCAGAACGTGTCACTCGAGGTGGCGCGCGGCGAGGTCGTGGGGATCGCCGGTCTCGACGGGGCGGGCTGCGGCACCGTGCTGCGAGCGATCGCCGGCCTGGTGCGTCCCGCCGCCGGATCGATCGTGCTCAACGGCACGGCGATCAAGCCCACGCGCCGCGCTGCGATTGAGGCGGGGGTGGCGTTCCTGCCCGACGATCGCGTCCACAACGGCATCGTCCCGGACATGACCGTGGCCGCGACCGTGACGCTCGGCGGCGACCGCGAGTTCCGCCTGCGCCGCTGGCTGCCGGTGCTGCGGATCCGCCGCGAGGCGCGCACCGTCGACAGCCTGCTCGACACGCTGGACCTGCATCCGCGCGGCGCCGCGCGCAGGCCCGTCAAGTTCCTCAGCGGCGGCAACCAGCAGAAGGCGCTGATGGCACGGGCGCTCAATCAGGGCGCGGACGTCTACCTGTTCGACCAGCCAACCGAGGGCGTCGACGTCGGCGCCCGCCAGGAGCTGCACCGCCACATCCTCCAGCTCGCGCAGGAGGGCGGCGCGGTGCTCGTCAGCTCGTCGGAGCCGGAGGAGCTGGTCGCCCTCTGCACGCGCGTGCTCGTGATGCACGACGGCCGGATCACGCGACGCCTCACGGGCGCGCAGATCACGGAGACGGCGATCGTCCACGCGTCGCTCGTGGGAGCCGCGTAGCGCCCCGCATCGGGGCAGTGGGCCCGGTGGAGGCCATGGATCACTGTTAGTTCTGGTACGCGACCATTCTAATATTAGCTTCTGCACTTATATAAGTCCTTCGGCTATTGTTAGTCTATGGCCTCCGACGCTCCCGTATTCCAGAACCCATTCCGGCCCGGCGCCGGACACATGCCACCCCATCTCGCCGGCCGCGAGGAGGAGCGCAACGAGTTCCAGCGCCTCCTCGGTCAGACGACGATCCTCGAAAACGCCGTCCTCTCCGGCCTGCGAGGCGTCGGAAAGACCGTGCTGCTCGACACGTTCAAGCCGCTCGCCATCAGCAAGGGATGGCATTGGGTTGGCACTGACCTTTCCGAGTCGGCGAGCATCACGGAGCAGGCGCTCGCGATTCGTCTGCTGACGGACTTGTCGGTGGTGAGTTCCTCCCTCGTGCTGGAACGGAAGCCCTCAACGGGCTTCGCTGATTCGCCGCAGGACGTGATGCTCGACTACGCCTCCCTGCTGCAGATCTACGCCACCACGCCCGGCCTGGTCGCCGACAAACTCAAGAAGGTGCTGGAGACGGTCGCCGACGCGTGCAGACGCGAAGGCGTTCGCGGCATCGTGTTCGCATACGACGAGGCGCAGAACCTGGCCGACTTCCCAGCAGAGAGAGAGTTTCCGCTTTCGCTCCTGCTCGACGTCTTCCAGTCGATCCAGAAGAGAGACATCCCCTTCATGCTGGCGCTGACCGGCCTCCCGACCCTGTTCCCCAAGCTTGTCGAGGCACGAACGTTCGCGGAGCGGATGTTTCGCGTGATCATGCTGGACAAGCTCAGTGACGAGGCGAGCCGTGACGCGATCCGCAAGCCGATCGCCGACTCCAAGTGTCCCGTTGTCTTCAACGACGACTCGGTCGAGACGATCTGCCGTGAGTCGGGCGGCTACCCGTACTTCCTCCAGTTCATCTGCCGCGAGGTCTACGACGCGTTCATCCAGTCGGTCAAGACGCATGGGACTGCCACCCCGGTCCCCCTCGACGCCATTACGCGCAAGCTCGACAGCGACTTCTTCGCTGGTCGCTGGGCGCGTGCTACCGACCGCCAACGTGAGCTGCTCTGGTCGATTGCCAACCTCGACAACGCCGACGGCGAGTTCACGGTGCAGGAAATCGTCGAGGCTTCGAAGAGACTGCTCCCGAAGGCTTTCGGTAACAGCCATGTGAGCCAGATGCTCGTCACCTTGAGCGGCATGGGTCTGATCTACAAGAACCGCTGGGGTCGCTACTCCTTCGCCGTACCGCTCTTTCACCGCTTCATCCTGCGGCAGCAAGAGGCCATCGAAGCTCATTCATTTTGAAACCGGTTCTCAGGCCGACACGAGCCGCATGTCGGCGAACGGCGCGTCGCCGGAGCGCGCGACCTCGGTGCTCAGCAGCGTGAAGCAGCCGGGGCAGCAGTAGCGCCGCAGCACGATCGGGTGGTCGATGAAGTCGGCCGCGTCGGCCTTCGCGCCGGGCAGCTCGGCGACCGGACCCTCGTGCAACCGGAGATGGCGCTTGAAGTCGCCGCCGACGCCGCAGAGGACCGCGTCGCAGTGGCGGCAGCTCAGGACGCGCTCCGCCCCCTCGTCACGCGCGACCAGCGCTTCGTGCACGGCACGCGGTGGCTCGCCCGTGGCCGGTGCGACCGCGGCGTCGGGGGCCGGGCCCGCGGCGGACCCGCTGCCGAGTGCAGGGCCGAGCACGTCGCGGGCGAGCGGCCAGGTCGCCCGCTCGGCTCGCAGCTCACGGCGGCGCGCGGCGGTGCGCGCTGCGTCCGGCTGGCCGTCGGCGTCGTCGAGCACCACGCCGTAGACCGCCTCGGCCGCCGTGCGCGAGGCGTGACCGTTGGCGACGTCGCGTGCCACGTGCGCGGGGTCGCGCTCGAGCGGGTCGGCGTAGCCGCCACCGCCGGAGACCGTCGCCTCGACGACGTCGTCGGGCCCGAGCGGCAGCGTGTTCGCCTTCGACGGGCGCGAGAACGCTTCGGCCGCCTGCATGTCGGAGATCTGCGTCGGCACGCGACCGGCGGCGAGCAGCTTCTTGACGTTCGTCTCGCGCAGCACGTGGACGTGCGCGGATGGCGACGGGTAGCCGCCCATCACGCCCTCGGCACCGAACGCGGACGTCGCCATGCCACCGCCGAAGCAGGTGAGGCTCATCGACTCGGCGCGATAGGCCATCCACGCGTACGCCAGCCCGACGCCGCCGCGCCAGCGCCCCGCGCCGCCGGAGTCCTCCAGCTCGCGCCGGTACAGGTACACGAGCGGGTAGAACTGCTCGACCGCCTCGACGTTGAGCAGGAACGTGAGCGGGCTCCAGGCGGCGCCGCCGGTGTCGACGCCGTCGCGGTGCGAGCGCGCTCCGAGGCCCATCGCGAAGTGGTCGAGCACGGCCTGGCCGTAGTAGCGCCCGTCCTCGTCGCGGCCGGAGATCACGGCGACGGGGAAGTCGGGCGAGGCGGCGACGATCCCCTCCGAGAGCTCGGGGTCGCACGCGAGCATGCGGTTCACGCACGTCTGCACGGCAGCGATGTGCCCGATCACGTTCAGCACGCCGGCACCGACGGCGGCCGGGTGGTCGACGCAGGTGAGCCGCCCGGGCGTCGGCTCCAGGTCGACCTGGCGGTTGGCGCCGCCGACGGCGAACAGCTGCTCGGGCAGCATCGTGATCGACAGCGGCGTCAGCGCCGAGCCGCTGAAGGAGGCGAACGTGATCCCGAGCGGCCCGATCATCTGCTCCTCGGTGCCGTCGTTGTCGAAGATCAGGCGGTCGCCGCGCTTGGTGACGTTGACCTGCGTGCGATACGTCGAGCGGTCGCCCGGCAGGCGCTCGTCGACGTAGCGGGCCTCGCTCCAGGTCCCGTCGGGGATCCGCCGCAGCTTCTCCTGCAGCGCACGCTGCGAGCCGTCGAGGATCCGCCGCATCGCGGCCTTCACGGTCGCGGCGCCGAACTGCGCGCACAGCTCCTGGATCTGCTCGGCGGCGTAGCGGCAGCCGCTGATCTGCGCGCGCATGTCGAGCGCGACCATCTCGGGGAAGCGCGACTGCCGCAGGTACATCGCCTCGAGGTCCGCCCGCATCCGTCCGCGCTCGACGATCTTGAACGGCCGGAACACGGTCGGGTCGCTGAAGACGTCCTCGGCGTTCTGCGGCCAGCCGCCCGGCACCGCCCCGCCGAGGTCGTACTGGTGCCCGGCGTTCGCCGTCCAGGCGAACAGCTTGCCGTCGGCGAACACCGGACACGCGAACATCACGTCCATCTCGTGCACGGCGCAGACCCACGGGTCGTTGCCGACGAAGACGTCGCCCTCCTCGATGCCGGGCTCCGCGCCGTAGCGCTCCATGATGAAGCGCGCGCCGAGGCCGGCACCGGCGTTGAGGAACTGCACGAACGGCGCGTTCATGACGTACTCGCCGTCCTCGGTGAGGATGCACATGTTGAAGTCGAGCGACTGGAACACGGGCGAGCCGGAGATGCGCGTCACCGTGTCGCCGTGCGCGAGGTTGATCGTCCACAGCCGGTGGCGGATCACCTCGAACGTGATCGGGTCGAGCTCGCCGTCGGCCTCGTCGTGGAGCACGAGGCTCGGCGAGAGGCGCGCGCGCCAGTCCTCCTGCGGCCGGTAGCTGTGGACGCGCCCGTCCCAGCGGACCTCGGCGTCGCGAGGCGGTGCCACTGCGGTCATCCGATCACGCTCCAGCCAGGGTGATGTGGGCGCTGCCGAGCGCGTCGAAGCGCAGGACCGCGTCATGGGGGACGACGATGCTCGTGCCCGGCAGCTCGACGATCGCCGGGCCGCGCAGCACGGTCTCGGGGTGGATCACCGCGGCGTCGTAGACGGCGACCGGCTCGGCACCCTGGCCGCGGCGATGGAAGGACACGTCGCGATGGCCCTTCGGCTCCGGTGTCGGTGCGGGGCCGTCAGGCTGCGCGGCGCTCAACGGCAGCTCGCGGGCGGCGCCGCGGCCGCGCACGCGCAGGCCGATGACGGCGAAGCCGGCGTCCGCGTAGCGCGAGTCCTCGCCGTAGCGGCGGGCGTACTCGGTCTCGAAGCGCTCCAGCAGCTCGCGCACGCTCGCGTCGTCGTAGTCGCCCGACGGCGCGAGCACCTCCACCTCGTTGACCTGGAGCGCGTAGCGCACGTCGGCGTGGCGGGTCAGGACGGCGTCCTCGCGAGCGATCCCCTGGCCGGCGAGGCGCGCGAGCGCCGCCGCTTCGAGCTCGGCGAACCGCGCCGTGAAGACGGCGGGATCGAACGGCTCGCGCATCGGCCGCGCCAGCTCCTGCACCACGAGCGGCTCCGCGCCCGCGACGCCGAACGCCGACCAGCCGGAGGCGAGCCCGCTCAGCGGCACCGAGATCGACGGGATGCCGAGCTCGGCGGCGATCGCGGCAGCGTGCAGCGCGCCGCCGCCGCCGCACGGGTACAGCGTGAAGGCGCGCGGGTCGAAGCCCTGGTTGACGCTGACGAGGCGGATCGCGTCGGCCATCTGGTTGTCGACGATGCGCAGTGCGGCACTGGCCGTCTCCAGCGCACTGAGGCCGAGCGGCTCGCCGAGCGCGGCGAACGCGCGCGTCGCGCCGTCGAGGTCGAGCGCCATCTTGCCGCCGAGGAAGTAGTCCGGGTTGAGGAAACCGGCGACGAGGTCGGCGTCGGTGATCGTCGGCTCGGTGCCGCCACGCGAATAACAGACGGGCCCGGGTCGCGAGCCCGCGCTGCGGGGGCCGACGCGCAGCGTGCCGGAGGTCTCGTCGAGCTGGACGATCGAGCCGCCGCCCGCGCCGATCGAGCGCACGTCGAGCGTCGGCACGAAGTACTCGTACTGGTCGTACCAGCTCGTCACGCGACTGATCGGCACGCCCTCGTGGACGACGCCGACGTCGAGCGTCGTGCCGCCCATGTCTGCGGTGATGACGTTCGTCGTGCGCACGGGCGCCCGCGACGCCTGGTGCCCGGCCGCGGTCGCGGCGAGCCGGCGCGCGCCGATCAGGCCGGCGACCGGTCCCGAGCCGATCGTCAGGACCGGCAGCGCGCGCGCCTCGTCGGTCGAGACGAGGCCGCCGGAGCAGGTCATGATCGAGATCGTGCCCGCGTAGCCGTGCGCCTGGCAGCGGTCCTCCAGCTGCGACAGGTAGCGGTCCATCTCGGGTCCGATCAGCGAGTTGACGACGGTCGCCACGGTGCGCTCGTACTCGCCGGTGCGGGCGACGACCTGCGAGGCGACCGACAGGTAGGCGTCCGGCGCCAGCTCGCGGATCACGCGAGCGACCGTCTGCTCGTGGGCGTCGTTGGCGACCGACCACAGCAACGAGACGGCGAACGCCTCGACGCCGTCCGCGAGCAGCTCGGCGACGACCTCGCGCACCTGCTGCTCGTCGAGCGGCGCGAGCACCCGGCCATCCGCGGCGACGCGCTCGTCGAGCTCGCGGACGAGGCTGCGGGGGACGAGCGGCTCGGGCTTGACGTGCGCGGCGACGTGCGCGATCGCCTCGGCGCCGAGCGCGCGCAGCCGACGTCCCGCCTGCATCGTGAAGAGCGAGTCGCGATGGCCGCGCGAGGTGAGCAGCGCGACCTTCGCGGTGCGGTGCTCGACGAGCGCGTTCGAGCCGACGGTGCAGCCGTGGAGGATCTGCGTCGTCTCGGCCAGGGCGGCAGACGCGTCCATGTCACGCGAGGCGGCGACGGCGCCGATCGCGTCGATGAAGCCCGTGTCGAAGTCGGGGGGCGTCGAAAGTGACTTTCCCATCCGCACGTCACCTTCACCGGTCAGTGCAATGCAATCGGTGAAGGTGCCGCCGATGTCGATGCCGAGGACGAGGCTCATGCGCCACACCCTGACCAGCGTTTGCACTTCGCGACCATATTGCTATACGATTCTGCCTGAAAAGGCGGTCTAGGTCGGAGAAATCGAGAGAATTGTATCCGACTCGCCTGGGAGGCGCAATGATGGTGTCGAGAGAGTCGCGAGCGGTTCCCGCTCGCTCGGAGGAGGTCATACGCAGATGTCGCATCACGATGAGACGACGCGCTCGCCAGCTGAAGCGCCGATGAATTCAGGGAGAGGCAACGGCTTCACCCGCAGCTCGTTCCTCAAGCGCGCCGCCGTCACCGGCGTCGGCGCCTCGGTCGTCGGCACCGCCCTTCAGGCCTGCGGCAGCGGCGGCAGCACCGTCGCCGCGCCGACGGCCTCCGGCGGCGGCGGCGCCGTCAAGCCGAACATCGGCGAGAAGTACCGCAACAAGACGATCGGCTTCGCGATCCTCACCTCCGCGGACGAGAACATCTCGAACATCCTGCGCTGGTGCAAGAGCGTCGCGAAGGAGGCCGACCTCGGCTGGACGATCGTCGACACCGACACGATGGGCTCGGTCCCGACCGCGCAGTCCACGCTGACCGCGTTCCTCACGCGCAAGGTCGACGGGATCATCATGATCGGCATCGGCGCGAGCCAGATGGAGCCGCAGCTCGCCAAGGCCAAGGAGGCCGGCATCCCCACGGTCGGCTCGTACACGTTCGCGCCGCTCGACAGCAGCCTCGGCAACGACTACGGCCTGCCGCCGGACGGCGACGCCAGCCTGATCGGCAACTACCTGATCGCCGACCAGCTCCAGCGCCGCCCCACCGGCAAGATCAAGGTCGCGATGCTCGACTTCACCGCCGACGTCATCCAGGCGCGCCGCTTCGCCTTCAAGGGCCTGATCGAGCAGCAGGACCGCTTCGAGATCGTCGCCGAGCACAACAACATCAGCCTCACCAACACCGCCAGCGACTCCTCCGCAGCAGCCCGCACGATCCTCCAGGCCAACCCGGACCTCAACGCGATCTGGTGCAACTACCCGCCGATCGCGCTGCCCGCCGCCTCCGGCGTCGCGCAGTCCGGCAAGACCGACGTCCAGGTCTACGGCCACATCGCCAACACCGCCGGCGTCGAGGCGCTGCGCGGCAACAGCACGCCGCTCGTGGCGACGTCGTGGATCGACATCCCCTACATCTCCTACACGCTGATCGGCCAGATCCTGCAGGGGCTCTCGGGCAAGAAGCTCGACCGCAAGCTGAGCGTCCAGCAGCCCGACCCGGCCGTCGTGTTCGACGCCAACAACGTCGACCAGCAGGTGCCGAAGGGCACCAAGGCCGGCGACTGGATGTTCGGCGGCGGCACGTACCGCACCTCCTTCCTGGAGACCTGGAACGAGCTCTACGCGTAGGCAACACCGCAGTTCCGTGGCCACGGCCGGCGGGCGCCGCACGCGCCTGCCGGCCCGCCCGGCTTTCCGAGACAAACGAGCAGCAAGCACAAAGGCAGGATGTCGATGGCTGAGGAGCACACGCAGGACGTCGTGGACGTGAAGATCGAGGCCCAGGCCGACGCCGCCGAGGTCGAAGCGGTGCGGGAACTGCTCGGCTCGCTGGGCGTGAACGCGGTCGTGACGGCGAAGCTCGGGCGCTATGCGTCGGGGCCGGCGCCGTGGGCGATGGCGATCGAGACCGGCGGCAGCGCCTTCTACGAACGCCTCGCGGAGGCCGCGGGCACGGAGCCGGGCGCGGCGCTCGAGCGTCTTCTCGCGCGCGTGTATGAAATGCGCCGGCGCGACGATCGTCCCGACGGATCGATCCGCATCGAGGACGGGGAGCGCTCGATCGCGCTCACCGAGGCCGTCTCCGCCGAGGGCCTGCGCCAGGTGGCGACCGGCGAGCTGGCGACCGGTGCCTCGTACTTCTGGGACGACGGGGGCTGGCAGGGCATCTGATCCCGCGGCGGCGCCGTAGCATGAGGCATGATCCAGTCGCGACGATGACGACAGGAGACGCGTGTCGAGCATGAACGAAGCTGGCGGCGCCCCGCACGACGACAGCTCGCGCGAGCTGCTCACCGACCTGCTCGCCCGCGAGCTGCGCGCGGCGATCTTCGCGGGCTCGCTGAAGCCGGGCGAGCGCATCGGGCAAGCGCGCGTCGCCGAGCAGTACGGGACGAGCCGCATCCCCGTCCGCGAGGCGCTCCAGCTGCTCCAGGCCGAGGGCCTCGTCACGCTGCTGCCGCACTCCGGTGCGCGCGTGGCGCGGCTCGAGCTCGACGAGCTGGGCGAGATCTACGAGATCCGCGAGCACCTCGAGCCGTTCGCCATCTCGCGCAGCGTGCCGAGGCTCAGCGACGAGCAGCTGGCCGAGCTCGAGAGCTACGTCGAGCAGATCGAGGAGGCCGCCACGGACGAGGACATCGGCCGCTGGGTGGAGCTCGACCGGCGCTTTCACCTCACCGCGATGTCCGGCGCGCCGCCGCGGCTGCTGCGGATCATCGAGTCGTTGTGGAACGGGACCGAGCACTACCGCCGCACGTACCTCGTCCTGCCCGAGCGGCTGCAGATCGCGCAGCTGGAGCACCGCCTGCTGCTGGAGACGATGAAGTCGCGGCGCGGCGAGGACGCGGCGAACATCCTGCTCGTGCACATCCGGCGCACGCGCGAGACGCTCGTCGAGCACGGCGAGCTGTTCGAGCTCGCGGACGAGACGACGCCCGCGCGCAAGCGCCGGCGCCGCTCGGCGAAGTCCGAGTAGGAGTGAGCGGCCCCTGGAAGGGTCGCCACTACGGTGTCGATGCAGCGCGCTGGGCACCGAGATCCACCAGCGCATCGCTGACGAGCGCTGTCAGATCCCCCCAAGCACCGTCCCCGCGCGAGCTGCCGACGTGGAGGCCCGCGTACTCGAAGCTCCGCCGCACCGCTTCGAGGAGGTCGCGTGCCTGGCTGGCTCGAAGGTAGTCGGAGAGATCGTCCAGGTCGTCACGGTGGAGAAAGCGCCGCACGGACCGGAGACCGCTCAGGAGCTGTGGCCATGCTCGCTCGACGGGCAACGCATCGGCCTCGATGCCGAGCAGCCGAGCCCAGGCCGCGCGGTCGATCTCGTAACGCTGCTGGTTGCCGACGTTCCATTGCCGCACCGCTCCCGCCGCGTGCAGGGACGCGAGCACGTCGTGCACGTTGCGCTTGGCGAAGCTGGCCGAGCGAGCCACCGTCTGCGCGTTGACGTGAGGTGCATCGACGGTGAGCAGCAGGCGCACGACCTCCGCGCGCACGCCGACGCCGAGCAGCTCGCGCAAGCAGAAGGCGAGGTTGATCGGGGCATCGAGGTCGGGGCGGCGAGCCTTGCCGCTCGGCTGGGCGATCGGACGCAGCCAGCCGGCCGCGGCGAATGCCGGGTCCGGCGTGCGCACCCCCGCTGAGACACCTCGGAAGAGCGGCGAGAGATCCGCTCTCGTGGGCCCGCCCGCACGCGGCGCGAGACGGGCACGCGGCCTGCGCTGGGCAAGCCAGCCGATCGCGGCGTCGACGAGCCGGTCATCCTCCGGCCCGTCGCACATCGCCCGCAGACGACGCACGCTGAGCAGCGATTCGTTGACCAGCAGCCAGTCGAGCAGCTCGTCGAACAGGCGCGGATCGTCGCGAGCGACCTCCAACGTGAACACGATCAGCGCCTCCGGATCCTGCGCCCACCGACTCACCCGCTTCGGCGCCGCCAGGACGCCCATCTGCGCCCACTCGTCCCACGCGAACTCCAGCAGGCCGCTGTCGAGCTGCTGGCTAAGCGCCGAGGCCAGCATCATCGACTCCAAACGCAGCCAGCACCTGGCCGAGCTGTCTGGCGTCCTGATCAGATGTGATGCTCAACATCCTGATTCAGGATGTTGGACGTCCCGACTACGGTTGTCAAGCGCACTGCGCAACCCCTCGACCGGCTGCGCAGCGTCGACCCCGAGGGCTTCGCCTTCAGCTCACGCCGGCAGCGCGACGTTCCGGTCGAGCGTCTCGTGCAGGCGCGCGCACACTTCTGCGACGGCCTCGCGGCCCGAGTCGAGGCGGTTCGCCCAGCACCAGAAGCCGTGCATGACGCCCTCGTAGGTGCGCACGTCGACGTCGACGCCTGCCTCCGCGAGCCGCTGCGCGTACGCCTCGCCCTCGTCGCGCAGGGGGTCGAGCTCGGCGAGCACGACGGTCGCGGGCGGCAGCCCGCTGAGGTCCGCGGCGCACAGCGGCACGGCGAGCGGGTCGGCGCGCATCGACTCCTGCGGCGCGTAGTGGTCCCAGAACCACATCATCAGCTCGCGGCCGAGCAGGTACTCGCCGCCGCCGTAGCGCAGGTAGGAGTCGGTGTCGAAGTCAGCGCCGAGCATCGGGTGCACGAGCACCTGCGCGGCGATCCGGGGTCCGCCGGCAGCCTTCGCCTGCAACGCGGCGGCAGCCGCCAGGCCGCCGCCGGCGCTCTCGCCGCCGACGATCAGCGGCAGATCCTCGGCCAGCTCCTCCGCGGCCCACTCGACGACGCGGTACGCGTCCATGGCCGCGGCCGGGAAGGGATGCTCCGGGGCCAGGCGGTAGGACGCATTGAGCACGTCGCAGCCGCTCAGCTGCGCCATCAGGCGGCAGACGGCGTCCTGCTCCTCGAGGTCGCCGATCACGCAGCCGCCGCCGTGGAACCACACCCACAGCCCTGCGGGCCGCGTGGCGGCGACGCGGTACAGCCGCGCCGGCAGGTCGGCGTCGGCGGTCGGGATCGTCAGGTCCCGCACCTCCGGGACGGACGGGCCCTTGCCCAGCGTCTCGCGCAACACCGCCATCTGCTCGCGCGCCCGTGCGGGCGACGTCGCGGCGATCGGCGTGGCGTCGCTGCCGGTGAACAGGCTCAGGCGCTCGGTGACCTCCGCGATCAGCGCAGCAGCCTGCGGGTGAAGCGTCATCTGCATGTCGGTCATGTCGGTCATGTCCGTCTCCTTCAGCGGGCCCGGCGCAGCGGGCCGAGCAGGTCGTGCAGGTCCCGAGCGTTTTCGACTCTCGACAGGCCCGCCTCCAGCGCCCCGAGATCCGTCTCGGTCAGCGCGAGGGCGGCGTTGCCGCGGAACTTGCGGCGCACGTCGTCGTCCGTGAAGGGCGGGGCGAGCGGGCCGTCGGGGGACAGCTCGCTCACGACACCCCCGTCGTGCCGCGTGACGGTCACGCGCGCCGGCAGCACGTCCGGGTAGTGCGGGAAGTCCTCGACCTGGTGGCGGATGCGCTCGGCGAGCGCGAGCACGCGCTCGTCCAGCAGCCGTTCGGGCCGGTAGGTCGCGACGTCGAGCGAGCCGTGCACGAGCAGCGACGCGAGCGAGTACGGCAGGCTGAACTTCGCCTCGAAGGGCGTCCGCGGGCGCAGCTTGCTCGCGCGCGGTTCGCACACGAGCGGGACCGCCGCCACGGGCACCGCGACGACGACCTGCTCGATCGCGTCGGCCTCCAGCCCGTCCGCGAGCAGCAGGCGGGCGGCGTCGAGCGCGCCGGCGATGAAATGGCAGGCGGGGTACGGCTTGAACGACATCGCCGGCGTCTCCCAGCGCGTCCCGAGCTCCCAGTCCGCGCCCAGCGCGTCCCGCTCGTCGAGACGGAAGTGCGTCGCGTACAGGCCGAAGCGGCCCTCCAGCACGCCGGCCGGCCCGTCGCCCCCGCACGCCGCGAGCGCCGCGGCGCTGACGCCGGCATGCGCAGCCCAGCCGCCGTGCACCGACTTCGTCGCCGCGCCGTCGCCGAGGTACTCGAACAACCCGCCGGCGAAGCTGCCGGCGATGCCGAGCGCGTGCGCCGTCTGGTCCGCCGTCAGGCCGCGCAGCCGCGCCGCGGCGGCCGTCGCGCCGAAGACGCCGCACACGGACGTCGGGTGGAAGCCCGTCTCCATGTACGCGGGCGCCGCGTCGGCGCCGACGCGGGCGACGACCTCGTTGCCCGCGACGATCGCGGCAAGCAGTTCCCGCCCCGAGCGCGCGTGCGTCTCGGCGACGGCGAGCGCCGCCGGGACGACGACGGCCGAGATGTGGCAGATCGACGCCGTGTGCGTGTCGTCGAACTCGATCGCATGCGCGAGCGTGCCGTTGGCGAGCGCGGCGACCGCCGCGGGACGACCGTCCCGCTGGCCGATGACGGACGCGCCGCCCGCGCCGCCCAGCTCGAGCGACGCGCTTGCGGCATACGTCCCCGCACCGCTGCCGTGGGCGGCGAGCGCGGTGCCCACGAGGTCGAGCAGGTGCAGCTTGGCGGCCTCGACGACGTGGGCGGGGAGCTGCTCGTACGTCAGCTGCGTGGCGAAGGCCGCGAGCCGTCTCGACAGGGAGTCGGGGGACGTCATCGCGGCCATCCGTTACCCGAGCGGCCGCGCGATCGTCTGCGGGCGCAGGTAGTCGGTGAACGTGTCGGGGCCGTTGACGCCGCCGCCCATGCCGCTGAGGTTGACGCCGCCATAGGGCAGGCCGTACGCGAACACGTTGTGCGCGTTGACCCAGCTGTTGCCCGCCACCATCTGCTCCGCGACACGGTTGGCCCGCTCCAGGTCCTCGGTCCAGACGCTGTTCGCCAGACCGTAGTCGAGGCTGTTGACGGAGGCGACGGCTGCGTCCTCGTCGCTGAACTTCGTCACGTATGCGGCCGGGCCGAAGATCTCCTCGCGGAAGCAGACGTTCTGGTCGTCGCCCGCGAGCAGGTACGGCGTGACGTAGAAGCCGGACTCGCGGCCCTCGACGTTCGCCGGGCCGCCGTCGAGCAGCACGGTCGCGCCCTCCGCCTCGCCCTTCTCGCGGTAGGCCAGCACGCGATCGACCTGCGCCTGGCTGACGAGCGGACCCATCTCCGTCTCGACGCCCAGCGACGGGCCGATCTTGACGGCGCTGAGCTGCGCGGTGACCTCGGAGACGAACTCGTCGTAGATGTCCTCGTGCAGCAGCCAGCGCGTCGCGGTGCAGCAGACCTGGCCGGTGTTGAGCGTGATCGCGCCGGCGAGCGCCGTCGCGGTGGCTGCCACGTCGACGTCGTCGAAGACGACGGCGGCGCCCTTGCCGCCGAGCTCGAGCTTGCAGGGGATCGGCCGCGCGCCGCTGGCGGCGCCGATCAGCCGGCCGACCTCGGGGGAGCCGGTGAACGACATGCGCTTGACGAGCGGGTGCTTGGGGATCGCGGCGCCCGCGTCGGCGCCGAGGCCGGTGACGACGTTGAACACGCCGGCCGGGAAGCCGATCTCGTCCATCAGCCTGCAGACGTAGAGCGTCGAGAGCGGCGTGACCTCCGACGGCTTGATGACGACCGTGTTGCCGGCCGCGAGCGCCGGGGCGACGCCCCAGACGAGCAGGTCGAAGGGGAAGTTCCAGGGGAAGATGAAGCCGCAGACGCCGTAGGGCGCGAGGTGCGTGCGCGCGTCCATGTTGGCCAGCGGCAGCGCGACGTCCGTCCGCAGCTGGGCGGCGAGGTTGGCGAAGTAGCGGATGCCCTCGATGCCGAACGGCACGTCGAAGGACTCGGCGTTGACGATCGCCTTGCCGACGTCGAGCGCCTCCAGCTGCGCGAGCGTCTCGGCCTCGGCCTCCAGCTTGTCGGCGAGGCGGTGCAGCAGCACGCTGCGCTCGTTCGCGGGCAGCCCCGACCAGGCGGGGAAGGCGTCCGACGCGGCTTTGCAGGCCGCGTCGATCTCGGCCTCGCCGCCGAGCGCGACGGTCGCGAGCACGCTGCCGTCGGAGGGGTCGAGCACGTCGCCGACGCGCCCGTCGCCCGAGGGCTGCCAGCTGCCGCCGATGTAGTGCCCGATCGGCGAGCTGCCCAAGAACTCGCCGGCGCCCGCGCTGAGTGCGCGAAGCTCCTCTACCGCCTGTGCCATCTCTCCATCACCTCGTGTCGGTCTGTTAGCGGAAGACGATGCCGCCGTCGATGATCAGCGACTGGCCCGTCATGTAGTCGGAGTCGGGGGAGGCGAAGTAGGCGACGAGGCCCGCGACGTCCTCCGGGGTCTGGATGCGGCCGAGCCGGATGTTCTTGGCGTACTCGGCCATCGTCTCGCCCTTCTGCTTGCCCTGCCGCTGCCCCAGCTCGCCGTCGATGTAGCTCCACATCGGCGTGTCGACGATCCCGGGGCAGTAGGCGTTCACCGTCACGCCGTGGGGCGCGAGCTCCTTCGCCGCCGCCTGGGTGAGGCCGTTGACGGCGAACTTCGTGCCGCTGTAGGCGGCGTGGAACTCGAAGCCCTCGTGGCCGGCGGCGCTGGAGGCGATCACGATCTTGCCGCCCGCGCCGCGCGCGATGAAGTGCTCGGCGGCGGCCTGCACGCAGTAGAAGACGCCGAACAGGTTCACGGCGAACATCGCCTGCAGGTCGTCCGGCGTGGTCTCGATCAGCGGCTTGACGCGCACGATGCCGGCGTTGGCGACGATCACGTCGAGGTCGCCGAGCGCGTCCGTGGTCGCCGCGACCATCGCGAAGACGGCGTCGCGGTCGCTCACGTCGGCTGGCACGGCGACGGCGCGGCGCCCGAGCGCCTCGACCTCGCGCACGACCGCGTCGGCGCTCTCGACGGCCACGTCGTTGATCGCGACGTCGAAGCCGTCGCGTGCCAGTCGCAGCGCGATCGACCGTCCGATGCCACGTCCGGCGCCCGTCACGAGCGCAACTCCTCCACGTTCACTCATGCCTCCGAGTATGGATCAGCGAGAAGCACGCTGTCAAGCGTTTTGAATGCGATTTGGTGCTTATCTCGCCAACTTGCTGGCCTTCTTGAGCCTTTCTGGCATATTTCGCATGCAATCTTCGGAAAGGACGCTCAGATGGACGCCCGCCTGCCGCTCGACCGCGCGACCGCCTTTTTCAGCGGCGCCGTCCACGAGCCCCAGCTCAACCACCCCGAGGGGCTCGCGATCGACCGCGAGGGAAACGTCTGGTGCGGCGGCACCGCCGGCGAGATCTACCGCATCGCCGCAGACGGCTCGCAGCTGGAGCTGATCGCCTCCACCGGCGGCCTGATCCTCGGCATGGCGTTCGACCGCCGCGGCCTGCTCTACGTCTGCGACATCAAGACGCCGGCGGTGCTGCGGCTCGATCCCGCGACCGGCGTGCTGGAGCCGTTCGCCAAACCGCGCGGTGAGCGCGCGATGGAGCTGCCGAACTTCCCCGTCGTCGACCACGCCCGCAACTGCCTCTATGTGTCCGACAGCCACACGAAGGACGAGCCCGGCGGGGGCGTCTGGCGTTTCGACCTCGACAGCGGCGAGGGCGAGCTGTGGTGGGACGAGCCGCTGGGCTTCGCCAACGGCATAGCGCTCGACGCGAGCGGCGACGCGCTCTACGTGGTCGAGAGCTACGCCTATCGCGTGAGCGTGATCCGCATCGGCGCCGACGGCGCACCGACGGGCGCGGAGCCGTTCCTCGAGGAGCTCGACGGCGTCGTCGACGGGCTCGCCTTCGACGCCGAGGGACGCTTGTACCTGTCCTACTTCTCGCCCTCGCGGATCGCCCGCGTCGATCCCGACGGACGGATCGAGCTGCTGATGGACGACCCCTGCTCGCACGTCCTCTGCCAGCCGGCGAACGTCGCCTGGCGCGGCACCGACCTGTTCGCCGCCAACCTCGGCGGCTTCCACATCACGCGCATCGAGCTCGGCGTCGAGGGCCTGCCGCTGGTGTGACGCGGGGGCTGCGCGGTGCCCGCCGGCACCGCGCAGCCGACCCGGGCCCTCCTACGCGTCCGCCAGCGCGTGCGAGTCCAGCAGCTCGTGCGGAGCGACCGTCAGCTCGAGCTGCCCCCCCTCTCGCAGCGATTGCGTGCGCGCGTGCGCCGGCCGCGGCCAGCGCGGGAAGGAGCTGCCGGCGACGAGCAGCACGAGCCGCGCGCCGGCGGGCAGCGCGACGCAGACGTGACCGAGCGAGAGCTCGACCTCGCCGGCATCGGCGGCTGCCGTCACGACGCCGTCGCAGAGGTTGTGCAGCGCGCCGTCGGGCTGCTCGTGGCACAGCGTCCCGGTCCACAGGCAGGCGCCCTCGCCGTCCGCTGCGATGCTCAGGTGCGCCGTGACCGGGCCCGCGAGCAGCGTCGCCTCCTCCAGCGTGATGGCAGCCGCCTCGACGACGTCCGCACGCGCCGCCGTCGGGCGCTGGTCGCGCACGCCCCAGCCGTCGTCGGGCAGGCCGGGCGTGAAGCCGCGTCCGCCGCGGCTCGGCACCGGATCGGCGGGATCGACGCCGAAGCCGGCGGCCGCGAGCGTGATCGTGGACGTGCTCGCACCGGGCGGCGGCCACGTGTCGAGCGCGAGCCAGCGACGGGCGTTCATCGCATACGCGCGCACGCGCGGCGCGTCCTGCTCGCGGCCGGCGAGCACCGCGTCGTAGAAGTCGAGCTGCCAGCCGAACAGCCGTCCCAGGCCGGCACCCGCGATGCCGGCGTTCACGTCGCCGATCAGCCACGAGAGGAACGGGTCGTGACCCCACGGCCCGATCACCAGGCGGTCGCGCGGATCGCGCGAGCGGGCGAAGCTCGCGAGCGTGCCGGCGAGGAAGATGTCGTACCAGCCGCCGGCGACGAAGGCCGGCACCTCGACCTGCTCGCGCCGCGCCGAGACCGACAAGCGCGCCCAGTAGTCGGAGTCGGCGGGGCCGTACCAGTCGGGGATCCAGGGCGCGATGCGCGTCAGCCCCTCCAGGTCGTCGAGCGCGCGCTCCGTGTCGTCAAGCCACCGCTCGCCGAGCGGCGCGAGCGTCACCGCACTCCAGGTGGAGAGGAAGCCGTGCTCCGGCACGCCGCCGGTCAGCGACCAGCCTTCGCTCAGCTCGTCGGAGGAGATCGTCGGCGCGATCGCGCGCAGCGCCGGCGGGCTGGCTGAGGCGGCAAGCCACTGGGCGGCGCCCAGGACGCTTGCGCCCGTCATCACCACGCGCCCGTCGCACCACGCCTGCTCGGCGATCCAGGCGATGCTGTCGGCGCCGTCGGCGGCCTCGTTGACGAACGGCTCGTACGCGCCCTCGGAGGCGCCCCGGCCGCGCACCTCCTGCAACACGACGGCGTAGCCGCGGCTCGTCGCCAGCCGCGCGTCCATCAGCGGCTGGAGCGTCGGCGGGCCGTCGACCGGCACGATCGTCCGCGTCAGGATCGCCGGGTGGGCGCCGCCGCCCGCGGGCAGCCAGACCTCGGCGCGCGTGATCGTGCCATCGCCCAGCGGCACGGCGACGTCGCGCAGCACCTGGATCGACACGTTCGGATCGGTCGTCATCTCAGTTCACCTCTGATTGGGCAGGGGGCGGGACGACGCCCGTGTTGATCGCCTCGAGCAGCGCGTGATCGGTCGTCTGCTCGCCTCTGAGCTCGCCGACGATGCGGCCGCGGTAGAAGACGAGCACGCGGTCGCACAGCTGGGCGTACTCGGGCAGCTCGCTCGACGACATCAGCACGACGCGTCCCTCCTGCGCGAGCCGGCGGACGATCTCGTAGATCTCCTCCTTGGCGCCGACGTCGACCCCGCGCGTCGGGTCGTCGAGCAGGATCACGCCGGGGTCGGCTTCCAGCCACTTCGCGAGCGCGACCTTCTGCTGGTTGCCGCCCGAGAGCTGCTTGACGGGCGACCACGGCGAGGCCATGCGGATCTGCAGCGCATCGCGCTGGCGCGCGGCGTGCTCCGCGAGCCGGCCGCGGCGCAGCCGGAAGCCGTGGCGGCCGAGCGCGCCGGCGGTCACGTGCGAGACGTTCTCGGCGATGCTCTGCTCCAGCGAGACGCTCTCGTTGACACGGTCGGCCGGCACGCGCGCCACGCCCGCGCGCACGGCGGCGCTGACACTAGTCGGCCCGGGCTTGCCGCTGGGCAGCGTGACCGAGCCGGAGTCGGGCGCGCGACGGCCGAAGATCACGTCGAGCACGGTCACGAAGCCGGCACCGTCGAGTCCGGCGAGGCCGACGATCTCGCCGGGCGCGACCGTCAGGTCGACCGCCTCGATGCTGCCCTTGACGGACACCTGCTCGAGCCGCAGCGGCTGCCCGTCGCCGACCTCGCGACGCGCGCGCGCCGCCGCCGGGGACGGCTCGCGGCCGATCATCGCCGTGACGACCTGTTTGATCGTCGTCTCCGCGCAGCGCACCGTCTCCACGACGGTGCCGTTGCGCATCACCGAGACGACGTCGGCGATGCGGAAGACCTCCTCCAGCCGGTGCGAGATGAAGATGACGGCGACGCCGCGGGCGCGCAGGTCGCGTACGACGTCGAACAGCCGCTCGCTCTCGCTCGCGTTCAGCGCCGAGTTCGGCTCGTCGAGGATCAGCACCCGCGACTCCGCGAGCAGCGCGCGCGTGATCTCCACGAGCTGGCGCTCGCCCAGGTTCAGTCCGGCGACGGTCCGGTCGACGTCGACCCGCAAGCCGATGCGATCGAGCAGCGGTCGTGCACGGCGTCGCATCTCCCCCCGCGCCACGAAGCCGAGGCGCGACGGCTGATGGACGCCGAAGAGGTTCGCGAGCACGTCGAGGTCGGGGAACAGGCTCAGCTCCTGGAAGACGATCGCGATGCCGTCGCGGCTCGCCTCCTCCACGTTGGCGAACGACGTGGGCCGGCCGCCCACGAGCAGCTCGCCCTCGTCCGGCCGCTCGGCGCCGGCGAGGATCTTCATCAGCGTCGACTTGCCGGCGCCGTTCTCGCCCACGATCGCGTGGACCTGGCCGGGGTGGATCGCGAGATCCACCCCGGCAAGCGCCTGCACGCCTCCGTAGCTCTTGCGGACGCCGACGACCTCGCACACGGGCGTCGACTCCGCAGCTGCGTTCAGGTCCGCTGGCATCTACTTGGCCTGGTTCTCCAGCGGCTGGATCGCGCCGTCGATGTCCGCGAACAGTCTGTCGACCTGCGGCTTGTAGAACGCGGCGACGGCGGCCGGATCCTTCAGGCGCGCGAGCCACTCGCCGGCCGCGCCCTTCTTGACGACCTCGAGGCCCGGGTCGATCCAACCGGCCGACTGCTCGGTGTCGTTCGCGACGGCGTTCGCCAGCAGACGGATCGGGATGTAGCCCTGCAGGTACGGGTTGCCGTTCAGCACGGCGAGCACCGTCCCGTCCTCGATCGCCTTGAGCGACTCCGGCTCGAGGTCGACGCCGACGATCGTGAAGTCCTTGCCCGTCTGGCGCTTGACCTTCGCCAGGTTGTAGGCGTCGAACGCGCACGGGCCGAGGAACGCCAGCGCATCCGCGTTCTTCTGCACGATCGCCGACCAGTTGGAGTAGTTCTGCGGAGCCGGCTGACCGGAGTCGAGCGGGCCGACGACCTTCACGCCCGGCGCCTTCTCGGCGAACGCCTCCTTGATGCCCGCGACGCGGTCGTCGAGGACCGAGACGCCCGCGGCGCAGGTGGCCACGACGGCCGAGCCGGTCGCGTCCGCGCCGATCTCGTCGATCGCGGTCTCGGCCATCTGGCGACCCATGTCCTTGTCGTTGCCGGTCACGACCGGAGCGCCGAGGTCACCGCTGACCTGGCTGAGGGCGATCTTGACGCCCTGGCCCTGCGCGTCCTCGACCGGCCGGCGCCACAGGTCGGTCGTCGGGAACGGGATCACCGCGACGCCCTTCGCGCCCGTCTGGACGACGGTCTGGAAGGCCTGGATCGCGGCCGGCGGGTCGGCCGCGCTCGGCGGGCCGGTCACCTTGTAGTCGGCGCCGCAGTCGTCGGCGGCAGCCTGACCGCCGTCGGCGATCTGCTGCGTGAACGGGATGCGGATGTGCAGGACGAACGCGAGCTTCGCCCCGTCGGCGGCGCACGCCGAGCCGTTGTCCGACGTCGTCTGCGCCGTATCCGCCGGCGCCGTCTTGTCCGCCGCCTTCTCGTCACCGCACGCCGCGACGAGCGCCGCGACGAGCACGAGCGCGAGCGCCATCAGGGCGCGCATCACGCTCCCATACCGGGTGTTCCTGACTCTCATGCTGCTCCTCCTCCGGTGGGTCTCAGCGACCCGGTTTCAGCGGACGACGCTTCCGTCCGCCGCTACGTTCGTTGCAGGCCGTCGGCACGGCGGCGGCGGATCACCGCGTCGAGCGCGACCGCGCCGATGATCACCGCGCCGGTGACGAAGCTCGTCCAGTTGGCGGTCACGCCGAACTGCACGAGGCCGCTCGTGATCGTGGCGATCACGAAGGCGCCGATCAGCGCGCCGAAGACGGTTCCGCTGCCGCCCGCGAGGCTCGTCCCGCCGATGATCGCCGCGGCGATCACGAGCAGCTCGTAGCCGATGCCGTTGCTCGGGTCGGCCGACTGGAAGAAGGCGAGCGTGAGCATCCCGGAGATGCCGCAGAGCCCGCCCACCAGCATCAGCACCAGCAGCCGCACGCGCGCGATCGGCATGCCGCTCAGCCGCGCCGCCTGCTCGTTGGAGCCGATCGAGCGCACGAGGAAGCCGAACCGCGTGAAGCGGAACAGCGCCGTCAGCAGCACCGTCAGCACCGCGAAGCTCCAGACGATCGCCGGGATCCCGAAGAGGTCCCCGCCGAAGATGCGGAAGAACGCCTCCTCGCGCGGCAGCCCGACGATCGGCTGCCCGTCGGAGAGCACGAGCGCGAGCCCGCGGAACATCGACAGCGAGCCGAGGGTGACGACGATCGTCGAGATCTTGAGGCCGTTGGCGAGCAGGCCGTTGACGGCCCCGAGCGCGACACCGATCAGGATGCCGGCCCCGGCGCCCAGCCACGGATCCCAGCCGTCGCGGATCAGGATTGCGGCGCCGATGATCGTGACGCCGTAGATCCCGCCGACGGAGAGGTCGATCTCGCACATCGCGAGCAGGAAGACCATCCCCAGCGCCATGATCCCGAAGAAGGCGGCCTGGCGGCTGATGTTGACGAACGACTCGGCCGCGAAGAAGCCGGGATGGAAGGCGCCGATGAAGACCACCATCGTCGCGAGCGCGACGATCACGCCCAGCTCGTTGAGGCCGGCGATGCGGCGCCAGAGGCTGCGCTCCTCAGCAGCCGGGGGGAGCGGTTCGGGAGGTGCGTCCAGGACGGCCGTCTGCTCGTCGGCGTCGGTCAGCAGCTTGTCGCTCATCACGCGTAGGTGAGGTCGGCGAGGCCGCCGTGCATGACGTAGCCGCCATCCACGTCGAGGGTCGTGCCGGTGCAGTAGCGCCCGGCGTCGCTGGCGAAGTGCGCGACGGCGTCGGCGATCCACTCCGGCTGCGCGATCTGCTTCAACGGCACGCGCTGGTCCAACGCGGCCAGCACCGGCGGCGTGTAGTAGGGCCGGCTGAGGCTCGTCCAGGTGGCGCCCGGTCGCACGCAGTTGACGGTGATCCCGTGCTCGGCGACCTCCGAGGCGAGCGTCCGCGAGAGCGCCTCGATGCCGCCCTTCGCCGCCGTGTACGGACCCGCGTTCGGGTTCGACAGCACGGCGTGGATCGACGAGATGCTGACGATGCGCCCGCCGCGACCCTGCCCGATCATCCGCCGCACGGCGCCGCGCGAGCAGTAGAAGACGCTGGAGAGGTTGGTGCGGATCGTCTCGTCCCACGCCGCGTCGCTGACCTCGATCAGCTGCCCGAGCCGCAGGATGCCGGCGTTGTTGACGAGGATGTCGATCCCGCCGAAGGCCGTGACGGTCGCGTCGAGCATCTGCTCGACCTCCGCCGAGCGGCCGACGTCGGTGGCGACGGCCTGGGCGCGCGCGCCCTCCCCCGCCAGCTCGGCCACGACCGCGGCCGCCGCGTCGAGGTCGATGTCGGCGACCGTCACGGCAGCCCCCTCGCGCGCCAGCAGCCTGGCCGTGGCGGCGCCGATGCCGGACCCGGCGCCGGTGACCACGGCCACGCGGCCTTCGAATCTTCCCGTCACTGTTGCTCCTCGCGGAATTGGACATGACCGTCGTGGCTCACGCCGGTGGGATCGCCGCCCGCCGAACCACGGTGGGAGACGCCGATGCTGAGCGTCACGCTGCGCCGCTCGCCCGCGGGCAGCAGCTGCGCGGTGCCGTTCTCGATCGCCGCCAGCAGGCCCGCTGCGGGCTGTGAGGTCCACGGCTCGACACCGACGATGTGGTGCTGCCCGAACCACGGGTAGCCCTCCACCGAGTGGCACTCCTGCCACAGCCACAGGTAGGGGAAGTCGGCGGCGCTCCAGCTCATCGTCGCGAGCGTGCCGTCGCTGCCTTCGAGCGCGTACCAGCCGGCGTCGAGGCCGTCGAGGTACCAGAGGTCGGCGGTCCGGCCCTCGCCGTCGAGCAGCTGGTCGAGCCGCGCGCCGTCGGCGGCGACCGGCCACGTCGTCTCGGTCGCGGGCGGGAGCGTCTGGCGCTCGCTCAGGCGGTCGGCGTGCGCGCGCAGCCAGCTGGCCGGGCAGTGCAGCCGCGCGCTCCGACCCAGCAGCGCGCCGTCGAAGGCCGGGTGGAAGCCCCACATGTAGTGCAGCGCGCTCCGCCCCTCGTTGACGATGCTCGCGTCGATGCGGATCGCGCGGTCGCCGGGGCCGAGCGAGAACGTCTTCTGCAGCGCGAACGGCGTACGCGCCAGGCGGGTCGCGCAGCGCAGCTCGACGCGTTCGCCGACGTCGACGAGCTCGCCGCTCCACGGCACCTTGCACGCCTCGCCGTGGAAGCCGAGCGCAGCGCCCTCGTAGACGCACGACGGTCCCCCGTTCGGAAAGACCTCCTGCATGCCGCCGGGGTAGTGGTCGAAGAAGGTCGCGGCATCGGCGTGCTCGGCGGACGGCCAGCCGGCGGGGGAGCGGCCCCAGGCCGGGGCGCGCCACAGCACCTGCAGCTCGCGTTCGACGTCCGTCAGCTCCAGCAGGTCGGCGCCACGTTCCAGCGCGATCGTTCCGGAGACGAGCCCGTTGGACAGCACGACGGCGTCGAGCTCTCCCGCGCGCACGCGCTCGGCATGGACGACGGCCTGCGCAGCGCCTGCATCTCTCCTCGACACGGCGCGCAGTGTGCACGAGCGCTTACCGCATGTCAAGAATTTCGCATGCAATCAATGCGCTAAGGCACGATCTAGCTCGTGTTTCCGGCTTTTATAAGCCATCTCGTATACAATCTTTGGGAATCGGTTTTAGTGCTCTCCCTCTCCCGAGGTCAGCAGCACGGTCCACTCCGGCGCACGATCGGCCAGCGCGACAACCGTCTCCAGCGCGTAGCCGCAGTGCGGGCAGACGAACATCCGCACAACCACACGGTCGTCGACGACCGTCTGCGGATCGGCGAACAAGCGCTCGTCCAAGCTCGGCAGCGCCAGGTCGATGACCCCGCAGCCATCCTGGAACGGCACGCCCGCCTCGGCCAGGTCGACGCCGCACTGCGCGCACCCGTAGAAGCTCGCGCCCGCGGCGTCACGCAGGATCAGCACCGTCTCGAGCACGTTGCCGTCGGCGACCAGCTCGCCGCCCGCCGCCGACACGTGCGCCGGCTGCGAGGCCGCCGCGATGCGCTCGGCGAGCGCGCTGCGCCGCAGCGCGGCCGTGCCCTCGACGTCGACGCCGTCCGCATCGTCGAGCGCGACCGCATAGATCCGCGTCACCTGATCCGGCGTGACCCGGCCCTCCACGAGGTCGCGTACGACCAGCTCCGGCTCGCGCAGCAGCGGATCGCCGTAGCCACCGCCGGGCGTCGGCATCAGCTCGAACACGTCGCCGATCGCGAGCCGGTTGTCGTACTTCTTCGGCGGCGGCACGAAGCCGTCCGTGCACAGCTCGCGCAGCTCCTCGGGCGACGCCGGCAGGCGACCTGCGGCCAGCTCGTCCTCGATCGCCGTGTCGTTCGCGGTCCACATCGTCCCGCCCGTCGCCGGCATCCCGCCGGCAAGCCCGATGCCCAATGTGAGCGCCTGATAGAGGCCGCCGGAGGAGATGTACGACTCCTCCGTGCGATGGCCGGTCCAGCCGGAGACGAACGTCGCCCCGCCGCGCCACTTGCCGTGCCCGCCGCTGCCGGGGACCTCCTGACGGTAGAGGTAGAGAAACGGGATCTCGCGCTCCCACACCTCGACCGAGCCGACCGGGTTGATCGTCGAGGAGACGCTGCCACCGTGGTCGAGGCCGTCGCGCCAGGAGAACGCGCCCAGCGCGCCGACGACGCCGTCGAAGGCGAAGTTCGCGTAGCGCTCGCCGTACTGGTCGACGCCGAACAGCGTGCTGGTGATCGGCGTGTGCAGGCCCGAGGTCGCCATCGCGCGCAGCCGCTGATCCGGCGAGCAGCCGACCATCGCGCCGAAGGCGCGGCTGGCCTGGTAGGTCGCCATCACGTTGCCCATCGCGGTGCTGACCGCCGCCGGGTGCGACGCCGAGGTGATCGCGTCGTGCGCCGGCTCGAACGTCATGCAGCGCAGCACGCCGGCCCCGCAGAGGAACTGGTCGTAGGCGAGCAGCGGGATCGCGGCGTTCAGGACCGCGGCGCGGAACTGGCCGAACGAGCAGTTGAACGAGCCGCTGCTGCGCTCGGTGCCCTCGTTGGAGATGTAGAGGTGACCGTCCTCGTGGCGCGCTCGCAGCTCCAGCCGGTGCGCCGCGCGGTCGCCGGGGCCCGCGCCGCCGGCGTAACAGACGTCGCGCCAGGTCGCCTCGGGCAGCTCCCGCAGGCGCCGCCGGACCGCGCTCGCGGTGTCGTCGATCATCCGCTGCATCACGCCCTTCACGACCGTCGCGCCGTACTTCTCGACCAGCTCGAGCATCCGCCGGCGGGCGAAGTCGATGCCGGCGATCTGCGACTTCAGCTCCAGCTGCAGCAGCTCGGGCAGGCGCGAGCGGCGCGTCCAGGCGTCGGCGACGTCCTCGCGCATCGCGCCGCAGCTGACGAGCTTCGTGGGCGGCCAGAACGACGGCTCGGAGTGCACGTCGGTCGCACTCTGCACGAAGCCGCCGGGCTCGACGCCGCCGAGCTCGCGCTGGTGCACGACGTTGAAGACCCACGAGAAGATCCGCCCGTCGACGAACACCGGGGCGAACACGGCCGTGTCCATCTGGTGGTTCGTGCCGACCCACGGGTCGTCGTGGATGAAGACGTCGCCGTCCTCGATCCCGACGCTGCCGGAGCGATGCTCCAGCGTCCACTTGACCGCCACGTCGGCGCAACCGGCGAAGAAGATGTTGCCCGGCCCGAAGACGACGCCCTCGCCGATCTCCGTCTGGATGCTCGTGTTGAAGTCGTAGCCGTAGACGACGACGCCGGACCCCGACACGCGGCGGATCGTCTGCTGGTGGTCCCAGTTGACGTTCCACAGGCGCGAGCGGATGACCTCGAACGTGATCGGGTCGAGCTCCTCCGCGTACTCGCGGTGGAACGCGACGCTCGGATCGACCTGCGGCTCGTCCGGCGGCACGTAGCCGTCGACGAGGCTCCCGCGCCGGCGCGCCCATTCGCTGCTCATGACGGGATCTCCTGTCGGGTGGTGGCACTGCGCCCGGCGCTGACGGGTGCGAGCGCGCCGACCGCTCCAAGCTGCAGGATCAGGTTGCCGTGGGCGTCCATCGCCGCCGTCTGGCCCGGGCGCACGACCGCGCTCGTGAAGGGGAACTCGACGATCGCGGGGCCGATCATCGTCATACCCGCCTGCAGCGTGTCGCCCTCGTAGATCGGCGTCGGGGTCTCGCCGCCGAGCTCGTACCAGTAGACGCCGCGGTACTCGGCGGGCCCGATCGCCTCCTCGTAGGGGTCCGGCAACCGCCGCGTCAGGTTCACGGCCGGGCCGGGGACATACGCCTGCACGCGCAGGACCGTCAGGATCGTGCCGGCCTCGCGGTAGCCGGTGCCGGCGCCGAAGCTCTGCTCGTAGACCGCGTCGAAGCTCGCCGCGATCCGCTCCATCGCCTCGGTGCTGCGCAGCTCGCCGGCCGGAACGGGCGTCTCGACCTCGAACACCTGCAGCCCGTAGCGCAGCTCGGCGGTGCGGCGGATCAGCACCTCTGCGCGCGCGACGCCGTCGCGCTCCAGCGCCGCCCGCGCCTCCTGCTCCAGCTGCTCGACGACCGCCGCGACCTGCGCGGGGTCGAACGGCGCGCGCAGGAAGACCGGCCGCTCGAACGTCTGTCCCAGCTCGCCGGCCGCCACGCCGACGGCGGACCAGACCGACGCGACGTTGCCCAGCGGGACGATCAGGCTGCGCACGCCGAGGTCGCGTCCGTAGAGGCTGGCGTGCACCGCCCCGCCGCCGCCGTAGCCCATCAGCGCGAACTCGCGCGGGTCGAGACCCTGCTGGCCGGTGATGCGGCGGACGAGGTCCTCCATGCTGGCGTCGACGATCTCGACGATCCCGGCCGCGCATTCCTGCACGTCCAGGCCGATCTTGTCGGCGACGCGCTTGATCGCCGCCTCCGCGCGGTCGCGGTCGAGCGGCAGCCGGCCGCCGAGCAGGCCGCGCGGGTTGAGCACGCCGAGCACGAGGTCGGCGTCGGTCACCGTCGGCTCCACGCCGCCGCGGCCGAAGCAGGCCGGCCCGGGCTCGGAGCCGGCGCTGCGCGGCCCGACGCGCAGCACGCCGGTCAGCTCGTCGACCCATGCGATGCTGCCGCCGCCGGCACCGATCGACTGGATGTCGACCATCCGCAGGTGCAGCTGGTGGCGCTCGAAGACCGCGGTTCCGGTGCGCGACTCGAGGCCGTCGGCGATCACGCCGACGTCGAGCGTCGTGCCGCCCATGTCCGTCGCGAGCGCGTTCGGCTCGCCCATCCGCTGGCCGAGGATCCGCGTCGCCACCGCGCCCGCGACCGGACCGGACTGGAGCGTGCGGATCGGCAGGCGGCGCACCACGTCGAGGCCGGCGAGCCCGCCGCTGACGGTGCCGAAGACGATCGGGTGGCGGTAGCCGCGCGCCTCGGCGGTCGCGGCCAGGCGCGTGACGTAGGTCTCCATCAGCGGGCCGATGTAGGCGTTGAAGACGGTCGCGGCGGCGCGCTGGTAGTCGCCGATCTGCGGAGCCACCTCGTGCGAGGTGCAGACGAACAGCCCGGGCGCGACGTCGGCGGCGATGCGCGCCACCTCCAGCTCGTGCGCGGGGTTCGCGAACGACCACAGCAGGCAGATCGCGATCGCCTCGACGCCGCTGTCGACCAGCTCACGGATCGCCTGCTCGGCCTGCGCGCGGTCGAGCTCGACGACGACGCGGCCCTCGAAGTCGACGCGCTCGACGATCCCGCGCACGTCCTCGCGCCGCACGAGCTGCTCCGGCAGCGTGCTCTTGGCGTAGTCGAGCGTCTCCTCGACGCCGGCGCCGGTGACGCGACCGGTGTTGTCCATGATCCGCAGCGCGTCGGTGTGGCCCTTCGTGGCCAGCAAGCCGACGCGTGCCCCGTTGCGCGTCACGAGCGCGTTGGTGCCGACGGTCGTCCCGTGCGCGAGCCGCTTGGTGCGCGAGAGCAGCTCGGCCAGCGACAGGCCCATCCGCTGCCCCGCGTCGGCGATCGACGTGAAGAACCCGATCGAGAAGTCCGCCGGCGTCGTCAGCGTCTTGCCGGTCTCGATCTGCCCGCCGGCGTCGATCACGGCGCAGTCCGTGAACGTGCCGCCGATGTCGACGCCGACGTACAGGTCGTCTCCACGTCTGCTCTGTGCTCCCGCACCCACTGGTCCAGCCCTTCGTTCGTCGTTCGTCGTCGGATGAGTCCGGGCGGGCGGGCGCCGATCCGGGCGCCCGCCTGCGCCGCTCACTTGCCCCAGACCTTCGCGTACTGCTCGTTGTTGTCGGCGACCATCGGGAAGACGCCCTCGTCGTCGAGGATGTTGTCCTTGTCGACGAGCCACACGTTCGGGCTCGACTCGACCTGCGGCGCGTCGACGAGCGCGCGAGCGACCGCGTCGACCTGCGCGAACATGTCGCCGTACATGTCGTAGACCGCCGTGACCGACTGCAAGCCGGAGCGGATGTACTGATAGCTCGTCGCCGTCGGCGACTCGCCGATCAGCTTGACGTCGCCCAGGCCGGCCGACTTCAGCGCGGCCGGCAAGCCGGTGCCGATCTGGTCGATCGCGAGCGCGACGTACTTCACGTCCGGATGCGCCCGCAGGTAGGAGACGATGCGGTTCGGCGCATCCTTGCCCAGCGAGGTGAACGGGATCTCCAGCCGCTCCGCGGAGCAGTCCGGGCACAGCCGCTTGCTCTCGTCGATGTAGCCGTCGCCGAGCGGCGCGAGGATCTTGAAGTCGGGGATGTCGACGTAGACCGTCGAGCCCTTGCCGGCGCTGTCGACGACGAACCAGGCCGCCATCACCTTGCCCTTGGCGATCTCGTCCCCCGGGCCCTCGCTGACGAACGTGATGCCTCTGCCCGGCTTCTGCAGGATGCAGCAGGCGGCCGCGGGAATTCTCAGCCGCTCCAGCTCCAGCAGCTCGCTGTTGATCAGCGAGCGGTCGGTCGCGTTGTAGATCAGGCCGTCCGGCTGCTCGCGCACGACCTGGTCGAAGGCGCTCTTGAGCGTCGGCGGCGTGCCGTCCGTGTTGTGGACGATCAGCTTCCAGCCGAGGATGTCGGTGGCCTGCTTGACGACCTTCGCCTGGTTGGTGCAGTCCTCGTTGCCGCAGCTGATGAAGCTGAGCGTCTTGCCTGCGGGGATCGGCTTGCCGACCGGCTCCTGCGTGGGGATCTGCGTGGGACGCGTGCGCGCCTTGTCGAGCAGCGTCTGCGCCTCGGCGATCGTCGCATCGCTCGCACCCGCGGTGCTCGACCCGCCGTCGGTGCTCGAGCTGTCGGAGCCGCATGCCGCGACCGTCGCACACAGCGCCGCCGCGAGCACCGCCGCCCACAGGCCGCGATGTCGCTTGATGATTGTGAGCATCCTCTCTCTCCTCCTGTTGCTGCATTCACCTCCCGCGGGGGACCACGGGCGGCGTTGGATCAGGCCTTTGCCCGGCCCGTTCGCGTCGTCCGCCGCTGCACGCCGGTCAGCGCCAGCGCGGCGATCAAGATCACTCCCGTCAACATCGAGCCCGCCCACGAGGGCGCGTTCGCAAGTCCCAGCCCGGTCACGCCGGTGCCGATGATCAGCACCGCGAGCACCGTGCCGGGGGCGTTGAAGCGGCCCTCCTTGAACTGCGTCGCGCCGAGGAAGACGGCGGCGAACGCGGGCAGCAGGTAGGGCGTGCCGGCCGTCGGCGTGCCGGAGCCGAGCGAGGCCGCGAGCACCACGCCCGTGAACCCGGCGAGCGTCGCGGACGTCAGCAGCGTGAAGAAGCGCAGCCGCTCGGTGCGGACGCCCGCCAGGCGCGTCGCCTCCTTGTTGAAGCCGGTCGCGTAGAGCCGGCGCCCGACCGTCGTGTACTCCTGCAGGCACCAGATCGCCAGCCCGACGATCAAGACGTAGAAGACCGGCAGCGTCACGTTCCCGATGCCGCTCTGGGCGATGTGCGAGAAGCCCTCCGTCAGCCGCGCGTCGTTGATCGGGATGTCGCTGGTCACGAGCGTGATCAGCGCCTGGATCAACGATCCGGTCGCGAGCGTCGCGATCAGCGACTCGATCCGCAGGCCGACGACGACGCAGGCGTTGACGAACCCGATCGCCAGCGACGCCGCGATCGCGATCGTCACGGCCACGGGGAGCGGGACGCCGTGCACGATGCAGTAGGCCGTGATGACGCCCGAGAGCGACATCACGTACGGCGTCGAGATGTCGAACACGCCGGCGGACAGCGGGACGATCAGCGCCAGCGCGGCGAGCGCCGTGATCGCGTAGTTGTTGAGGATCTGGCGGACGGTCGCCGCCGTCGGGAACGTCTCCGGGATCCAGATCGAGAAGAGGATCACCATGCCGATCAGCACGTAGACCGCGCCGATCCGTCCGAACGACAGGTTGCGGCGCCAGCTCGCGGCATGGTCGCCCGGCGACGACCGCTGCTCGACCACCGGCGGCCGCTCCTCGACGACGCCGTTGCGGGCAGGGCTCATGACTGCTCCTCCTCGTCCTCTTCCATCGCGTGCACCAGGGCGTGCTCGGTGATCGCGCTGCCGGTCAGCTCGCGCACGACGGTCCCGTGGTCGAAGACGAGCACACGCGTGCACATCGCCAGCAGGTCGTCGGCGTCGGTCGAGGAGACGAGCACCGCGAGGCCCTCGGCCGCCTGCCGCGCGATCAGCTCGTAGAGCGCGTGGCGCGTGCCGACGTCGACGCCCGCGGTCGGCTCGCACAGCATCAGCAGCGCCGGCTCCTGCGCGAGGCAGCGCCCGACGAGCACCTTCTGCTGGTTGCCGCCGCTGAGCGTCGTGATCGGTGCGTCCGGCGTCTCAGCGCGCACCTCCAGGCGTGTCAGCCAGTCGGCCGCGAAGCGCGACTCGCGCCCCCGGCTGAGTGCGCCGCGCACCCCGAGCCGGTCGAGCACCGACAGCGTCAGGTTCTCCTTGACGGAGAACTCGCGCACGACGCCCTCCGAGCCGCGGTCGGCGGGCAGCAGCACGGACTCGGGATGCTCGCCGTGCGCGAAGTCGCGCCAGTCCGCGTCGCCGTCCATGCGGAAGGAGCCGGCGACGGGATGCGGCAGCACGCCCGCGAGCGCGTAGGGCAGCTCGTCGCGACCGGAGCCGGGGCGTCCGGCGAGGCCGAGGATCTCGCCGCGATGGATGTGCAGCGAGGCGCCGTCGAGGTAGCGGCCCGACAGCTCGCGCACCTCCAGCAGCGGCAGTCCCGGCGCCGCGGCCAGATGGGGCCGCGAGGTCTCGCGCTCGCCCTCCTCGCCGAGGATCGAGCCGATCAGCCGGCTCTTCGTCAGCGTCGCGACGTCGGCGGTGGCGACGACGCGCCCCTCGCGCAGGACCGTCACGCGGTCGCAGATGCGGAAGATCTCGTCGAGCCGGTGGGAGACGTACAACACGCTCGTGCCCTGGGCGCGCACGTCGGCCACGATCTGGAAGAGGCGGTCGACCTCCTCGTCGGGCAATACGGCGGTCGGCTCGTCGAGCACGAGCAGGCCGCGCCCGCCCTCCCAGGCACGCAGCGCGCGGGCGATCGCGACCACCGTGCGCTCGACCGGGGAGGCCTCGCCAAGCGGACGGTGGACGTCGAGCTCGACGCCGAAGCGGGCGAGCAGCTCACGCGTGAAGCGCTCCTCGTCGGCGCGGCGCACGCGCTGCTCGCCGTGCGCGCGCGTGGCGTGCAGCGCGAGGTTCTCGACGGCGCTGAGCTCGAGCACGAGCCCGAGGTCCTGATGCACGAAGCGCAGGCGGTCATGGCGCGCGTCGCCGGAGTCGGCGAGGTCGAACGGCTCGTCGTCGAGCCATGCCTGCGCGCCGTCGTCGGCGTGGTGGAAGCCGGCCAGCAGCTTGATGAGCGTCGACTTGCCGGAGCCGTTATGGCCGACGAGGCCGTGCACTTCACCCGCGCGCACCGTCAGGTCGACGCCGCGCAGAGCGTACGTGCCGCCGAACGTCTTCGACAGCCCGCGCACGGCGAGCACGTCGTCGGCGGCAGGGGCAGACCCGGGGTCCGACAGGGCGACCATCTCCATGTCGCCACCATAAGTTCGGCGCCCTGCCGCGCGAAAGCGGCCGCTCGGCGCGCGTTGGAGAACGTTACAAACGGTCCTGTGGGAGCCGCTGCTCGAAGCGCAGGATCAGCAGCGCGATCTGCGCCGCCAGCTGCTGATCCGCGTTGCCGAGCACGTCGAGACCGGTGACGTCGAGCAGGCGCACGAGCCGGTAGCGGATCGTGTTCTCGTGGACGCCGAGCCGCTCCGCGGCGTGGCGCACGCTGCGGCCGGACTCGATGAACGCCCGCAGCGTCACGAGCAGTTGGTCGAACTCGCCGTCTTCCCCCAGCAGCGGACCGAGCGTGTCCTCCGCGAAGCGCAACGCGCGCGGGCGGTCCGCGCTGCCGAGGAACAGCCGCGCGGGGCCCAGCTCGGTCGCCGTCAGCACGGAGGTCTCGGCGCCGCCGAGCGCCAGCGGCTCCAGCAGCGCGACGATCTGGCGGGCCTCGTCGAAGCCGCGCTGGATGTCCGCGATCTGCTGGCACGGCGCCGAGATGGCGGCGAACAGGTCGCCGCGGTCCAGGCGCGCGATGATCCGCTTGACGACGTCCTTCGTCGCGCCGGCCGAGGTCGGGTCGCGCTGCTCCGGGTCGACTTCGAGGATCAGCACGAGGTCGGCGTCCACGACGGCGGCGCAGCGCCCCGCCTCGGGCGCCACCATCGCCGCACCGGCTTCGACGTCGGCGGCCGACAGCTCGCGCCCCTCGCGCGAGCGCATCACGCAGACCACGTGCGCACGCGCGAGATCGAGCCCGTGGGCGCGTGCGCGACGCGACAGCGTCTCCGGCGCGTCGGTCCCGCTGATCAGGTCGCGCACGAAGCTGACCCGCGCGTAGGCGTCGGCGTCGACGACGCGGCGCTCCGCCGACATCTCGAGCGCGATGATCGTCGCAGCGCGCTTGGCCGCGGCGACGTCGAGCGCCGAGAACTGACTGCCGAACTCCATCGCCACGAGCGTGCCCCACTGCTCGTCGCGCACCACGACGGGAGCGATCAAGTAGCGGTGCGGCAAGCCGGCGGAGGGCAGCGGGCCGATGACGGTCGCGCGGCCGGTCTCGGCGCTCGCCAGTGCGGCCGCGACCTCAGGCAGCTCGCGGTGCCCGTTCTCGAACACCTGCGGGACGACGCCCTGGTCGTCGTCGCGATGCCCGAGCGCCAAACGCCGATGCTCGGCGTCGTAGATGGCACAGGGCTTGTCCATGATGTCCGCGACGAGGCTCGCGATGTCGGGCAGGCTCGCGCCGCCCAGCGCAGCGCTTGCCAGGCGATCGTCCATCGCCGCCGTGCGCCGCAGGATCGCGTTCTGGCGCGCGACGGTCCGCAGGCTCTTGCGCAGCTCCGACGCCGTGCGGATCTGCGAGATCGCGACAGCTGCGAGGTTGGCGAACGTCGCCGCCAGCTCCTGCTCGGCCTTTTTGTAGTCGTGCGGCCGCTCGCGGTCGTCGAGGTAGAGGATCCCGATCACCTGCTGCCCGCTGCCGATCATCGGCACGCCGAGCATCCGGCGGATCCCCCAGCGCACCATCGCCGAGCGCACGGGTCGCGGGTCGCTCTGCGTGTCGGCGATCAGCACCGGGCGCTTCGTCGCGACGATCTCGTGCGTGAAGGCGTCGGCCTCGATCCCGGCGGTGAGGCGCTTGATCGCAGCGTCCTCGTCCTGGCCGGTGTGCGCGACCTGGCCCTGGAAGAGACCGGTCTCCGGGTCGCTGAGATAGACGCTGCAGCGCTGGATCCGCAGCAGCACGCAGATCTTGCGCGCGACCAGGTGGAGCAGGTCGTCGAGCTTGGTGTCCTCCGTGATCGCCTCGGAGACCTCGCGGAAGGCGTCGACGACGTCGGTGTAGTCGGCGGAAGCGCCCGCGCCAACCGGTTCCGCGCCGCGGACGTCGTCTACCTCCTGTTCCACAGCGCGTGGCACCGCTCTCCTCCTTCCGAGGCGAAGGTAGCGACGGCGCGACCCGTCGCTGCCTCATCTGGCGCCGGCAGCTTGGAGAACGCTACAAGCCAACCGTGGCGCGCAGGCGCTCTCGGGCGTCATTCCGATGAATTGGGGACGGCCGGTCCCGCCATCGCCCGTCCCCTGGGCCGATTCGTCCTTGTGAAGCTCGACAGCGCACTCACGCGCCCATCGCCTCCGCGCGGTAGTCCTCCAAGCGCTGCGCCAGCTCCTGCGGGCGGGCGAGCATCGGCAGGTGGCCGGCGTCCATCTCCTCGGGCACGATCCCCAGGCGCTCGCGCACGACGCGGCGCATGAAGGGAGCGGGAAACAAGCGGTCCTCCCGGCACAGCAGGAAGCGCGTCGGGACGTCGGGCCACTCCGTGAGCGGCCACGGCTCGCCCATCGGCGTCGCCGACTGGGTGCGCGTGCGCTCGAGCGCCTGCGCCGCCAACGGCGGCGGAACGTCGTGGAAGTAGGTGTCGGTCATGCTGCCGTCACCGCCCTGCTCCCGCACGGCTTCGGCGTGGCCGGTGCTCGTCCACCATTCGCCGGGAGCCTCGCCGGGCGCCGGGACCATGGCCTGCAGCATCACCAGCAGCTCGACGTCCATCTCCGCGCACACGAGCGGCGCGGTGAAGCCGCCGAGCGAGTGACCCACGACGACGGGGCGCGTGCGGTCGCCGATCGCCGTCAGCGTAGCGTCGACGTACTCGGCCAAGCCGGCGTCGTCGTCGTCGCAGGGCAAGTCGACGGCGACGACGTCCTGCCCCCGCTCGCGCAGCTCGGCGGCGACGAGATCCCAGTACCACGGGCCGGTCGCGGCACCGGGGATCAGCACGTACGTGGCGGCGCCGGCGTTCGCGTGCGTCACGAGGAACCTCGGTCAGCGAACTCCTCGGCGCTCGTGCCGCCGGGGAAGCGCGTCTGGAAGTCGAGCACGCCGACCCAGGTGGGCCGCACCGCGATCCGCGCCATCCGCGTACCGGGACGGTCGAGCTCGGCGAGCAGCGCGGCGGCGTGCTCCTCGCCGCCGTAGCGACGCTGGGCGAGCGCGTACTCGGGCACGATCCCGTCGACGTCGGTGACCTCCGCGCGACCGCGCACGAGCAGCACCTCCGGCGGCTGCGAGGCCGCGTCGATCGTGATCGCGACGGCGGGCTTGGCCCGCAGCGCACGGATCTTGCCGGCACCGGCGAACGTCGAGAGCACGAGCTCCTCGCCGGTCCAGTGGAACAGCATCGGGAACACGCGCGGCGTGCCGTCGGAGGCCACGTACGCGAGGCGGGCCAGCTCGGTCGAGGCGAGCAGCCGCTGTGCGACGTCGCTGCCGAGCAGGCCGACGTCGCCCTGTCGCAACGCCATGGGATCTACTGAGGTGTCGGTCGTCAAGAGGACGCTCCCGGGGAAAGTTGCTCCTAGATTAGGAGTAGATGCTACTAGCTTCGCAGCATGCGGTGGTGACGCAGGAGGTGCCGGTATCCTTGATTGGAGAAATGGCCAGCCCCCGCACCTACAACGACCTCTGCGGCGTGGCCCGCGGACTCGACGTGATCGGCGAGCGCTGGGCGCTGCTGGTGGTGCGTGAGCTGCTGCTCGGTCCGAAGCGCTTCAGCGACCTTTCGCGCGGGCTGGCGAGCGCCAGCCAGAACGTCCTGACGCAGCGCCTGCGCGAGCTCGAGCAGAGCGGCGTCGTCCAGCGCCGCAAGCTCGATCCGCCCGCCAGCATCTGGGTGTACGAGCTGACCGACTGGGGGGCCGAGCTCGAGCCCGTGCTCGACCACCTCGGCCGCTGGGGCAGCCGCGCCCCAGCGCCCCCGTCCGCCGACATCGGCGTCGACGCCCTGATCCTCGCCCTCAAGACGGCGTTCGACCCGCACACCGCCGCCGACCTGCACGCGCGCTACGAGCTGCGCTTCGACGACGACCGCATCTGCGTGGACGTCGCCGAGGGCGAGATCGAGCTCGCGCGCGGCAGCGCCGAAGATCCCGACGCGGTCCTCACGACGAACGTCGCGACGCTCCTGATCCTGGCCTTTGCCGGCCATTCGCTCGACGACGCGCTGCGCACGGGCGAGCTGACGATCGAGGGCGATCGCGCGGCGGTCGCGCGCCTGGTCGGAGCCTTCTCGCACGCCGTGACTGCGTAGCGCAGCATCTTGCATACAAACTGACCCCTCCTGAATAGGTTTGATCAGGATCAGCGTTAGATCGTATTCAATTTCTTGACAAGCGCCCTCGGGCTGATCGATACTCACCGTCGAGGAGAGCGCGCAAGCGCCAACCGGTCGCCGAGCGGCGCCCGGCGGCTTCGCGCTGTCTTGACGCTGGTAATCGGCACGCTCGAGGAGATGAATTCATGGCTGCACGTCAGGCCACGGCAGGCTCACGCGGGTGCGAACGCACACGCCGCAGGCGCGCCCACGCGATCCGCTGGCTGCCCGCACTCGTGTGCGCGGCACTCGTCTGCTGCGCGGCGCTCGCGTCGTCGGCGACGGCACACGCTCGCGCACACGCCCGCCCGATTCACCTCGACCCGGCCAACGGCCATTACCTCGTCTTCCACGATCGCCCGACGGTGCTCGTCACCTCGGCGGAGCACTACGGCGCGGTGATGAACCTGGAGTGGGACGAGAACGACTACCGCTCCTACCTGGACGAGCTGCAGCGCAACGACCTCAACCTCACGCGCATCCTGTCGGGCGCGTACCGCGAGAACCGCGGCTACTTCGCGGTCCGCCGGCTCTGGCCGCCCTTCCTCACCTGGGACGCCAACACGCTCGGGCCGGAACCAGGCAAGTTCCTGGCACCGTGGGCTCAGACCGACACGCCCAGCACCGCCGAGATCGACCTCACCTGGGGCATCTACGACAAGTACGACCTCTCGCGCTGGAACCCGGCGTACTTCAAGCGCCTCAAGGACTTCGTCGCGCAGGCCGACCGCCGCGGGATCGCCGTCGAGTACACGTTCTTCCACAACTTCTTCGGCGACGGGCCCCACGGCCAGTGGACGGCCAGCCCGCTCAACCCGGCGAACAACGTCAACGGCGTCGGCGACGTTCCCTACAACCAGGTTCACACGCTGAACAACGACGGGCTGCTGCCATTCCAAGAGGCGCTCGTCCGCAAGGTCGTCACGGAGCTGAACGCCTTCGACAACGTCTACTACGAGACGATCGGCGAGCCGTACGTCGACGGCCCGGGCTACGCGTTCCCCGATTCGAGATACGGGCTCGGCGGCGACTACACCGCGTGGGAGCAGCGCATGATCCGCACGATCGAGCAGACGGAGCGAGGTCTCCCGCAGCGGCACCTCGTCGCCCAGAACGTCTGCCCGAAGTGCAACCGGACGGCCGGGCCCTCGCCGATCGAGGACGCGAACCCCGCCGTCTCGATCTTCAACTTCCACGGACCGCCGACCAAGGTCGTGGCGGAGAACTACCACCTCGGACGCGTCATCTCCTACGACGAGGCGCTCGGGACCGGCAGCGAGGCCTCCTTCCGCACGGGCGGATGGGACTTCCTCTTCGCCGGCGGCGGTGTCTTCGACTTCACCGACTACTCGTTCGGGGGCGACGACCCCGTCGGGTCGCAGCCGCCCAACCAGAGCTGGATCGGCGTCAGCGGACCCGCGCTGCGCGCCCAGATCGGCGTCCTGAGCCGCTTCGTCTCGGATCTGCCGGTTGCCCGCATGCGGCCGGCTGACGACGCGATCGCGGCCGGGCCCACCGTGGGCACCGCCCGCGTCCTCGCCAAGCCGGGCGAGCTCTACGCGGCGTACCTCAACGCGCTGGGGAGCGCCGCCCACACCGAGTCGATCACGCTGCGGGTGCCGGGAGGCCGCTACCTCGTGCGCTGGGTCGACCCGATCACCGGGCACGTGACGCAACGGTCCGACGCGCTCGGGCGCGACGGCACGTTGCGACTCACGAGCCCGAGCTTCACCGACGACGCGGTCGTGCTCGTGACGCGGGGCCACGGCGCACCTGCCCACGCGCACGCCAGCTCCAAGCCCGGGCGCGCGCATGTCGCCCGGCTCCCCTCGATCCGGCTGCTGCGCACCACCTCAACCTCGCATCCGTTCAACACGCCCGGCCTCGATGTGGAGCCGGTGCAGCTCGAGCAGCACGGGTACGCCGAGCAGGAGTACCTCGTCAGCGGGCGCGCCAACGTGTACGAGTGGTCCGGGCAGGCCGCCGGAGTCGACGTCAAGACGCCGCTCGCGCCGTACACGACGCGCATCGTCGTGCGCGCTCCCTCCGACCCCGCCCGCTTCAGCGGGACGGTGATCGTCGAGCCGCTGAACTCCACCAGCGGCTGGGACTTCGACGTCATGTGGGCGGCGATGCGGCAGCAGCTGATGTCGAGCGGCGACGCCTGGGTCGGCATCTCGATGGGGCCGGCCGTGTTCCCGGCGATGCAGAAGTTCGACGCCTCGCGCTATGGCGCTCTGTCGATGGCGAACCCGAACCGCAGCGAGACGTGCACCTCCACGACGGAGGCCGGACTCGCCTGGGACGCGCTCGCCCAGGTCGGCCGCCTGCTGCGCAGCGGCAAGCGGCCGAGCCCGCTCGCCGGACTCGACGTCCGCGACGTGTTCGCCGCCGGGCACTCGCAGTCGGGATCGATGCTGATCACGTACATGAACGCGGTCGCGCCGATCTCGCACCTGCCCGGCGGCGGCCAGCTGTTCGACGGCTATCTGCTCAACGCCGGAGCCGGGCTCGCCACGCTCGGCGTCAACCCGATCAACGGCTGCGCACCGCCGCTCCCGCTGGGCGAGCCGCGCACGCTCGTACGCCCTCCCGGCGTGCCGGTGATCAGCACCCAGACGCAATCCGACTACTACTGGGCCGGCGGCCACGAGAGCCTCCTCGACGACAGCGACCGCTTCCGGCTCTACCACGTCCCCGGCTCCTCCCATGTGTGGCGGCCGCTGCTGGACGCCGTCCCGAACGGCGACGAGCTTGCACGCGCGGGCTTCCCGCCGTTCGAGTGGGAGTGCACCGTCCCGGCCGGTGGCCAGCCCAACCCCTATCCGCTGAGCTACGTCCTCGACGGCGCGTTCGCCAACCTCGTCCGCTGGTCCCGCGAGGGCGTCGCACCGCCGACGGCCTCGCGCATCTCGGTGACGGGCGCCGGGCAACCCGACGCGGCCACCGTGCTCGACGCGCACGGCAACGCGGTCGGCGGCGTGCGCACGCCGTACGTCGACGTCCCGACCGGCACCTATCACCCGACGAGCGAGGGCCCCGGCTACTGCGGCGCGCTGTTCGGGTCGTTCGTGCCGTTCGCCGAGGCCGAGCTGCGCTCGCTCTACCCCACCCACCGCGACTACGTCGACAAGGTCACGGCGCAGGTCCGCGCGCTCGTCCACGCCCGCTGGTACACCGCACAGGACGGCGCCCGCGCGATCCACGAGGCCGAGCACGCCGACGTGCCATAGCCGCACTCGGGTTGGAGCTTTCTCCCAAGCCGCGCCCCAAGCCGTCCAATGGCTTGGGGCGCACGACCCTACGATCCGCACAGGGACGCGAGAACAGCCCCCAAGCGTCCGCCTCTCGCCCACCGAAGGAGCCGCTGCATGTTCTCTCAGATCGGACCGATGGAGATCGGCCTCGTCCTCGTCATCGCCCTGCTGGTGCTCGGGCCCAAGCGCCTGCCCGAGGCCGGACGCTCGCTCGGCAAGGGCCTGCGCGAGTTCAAGGACTCGGTCACGCACGCCACGAAGGACGACGCTCCCGAGCTGACGCCGGCAGCTTCCGAGGTGCCTGTCGCTCGCACGACCGACCGCACCTGAGCCATCCGCCGCTCACACCGTGACATCGCGGCGGGCGAACACGATCCCGGCGGCACCCGCGGCCACGCAGACGTAGACGGCCACGAGGACCAGAGCTCGCGTGACGGAGGCGCCGTTGCCGCCACCGGAGATGAGCGTCTCCAGCAGCAGTCCGGGAAACCACTCGCCGGCGCCGATCCAGGCGTCGTGGAGCAGGTGCTCGAACGGGCCCGACCACACGATTCCGATCGCCAATGCGATGGGGATGGAGCGCACGAAGATCGCGAGCGCCATGCCCAGCAATGCCCATGCCGTCAGCCCCGCCAGCGCGCTCCCGTAGTCGGCCGCGGCCGCACCGAGGCCGTCGACGCCGAACCACGATGCCGTCGAGACGTCCTGCGTGGGAGCGATCGCCGTCGAGGCGGCGACGGTCAGGATCTCGGCGAATGCGAGCACGCCCGCTACGAACGCGAGCAGCGCCGCCATCTTGCCCGCCAGCAGCGCGATGCGCCGGGGCTCGCGCATCAGCAGCGTGCGGAACGTCCCCTGCGAGATCTCACCCGCGACGTTCGCGATGAACAGGACCAGCACGAGAATCCCCGCAAACGACGCGCCGATCGCAAACGCCTCGGTGGCGCCGCCCGCCTGCGCAAGCGACTCGACGCTCGTCCCGCGTGGCGCGCTGGGCTCGCCGGGTCCCGTCGCCGACAGGAACACGGCGGTCGCGGCGAGCACGGCGAATGCCAACGTGCCTGCAACCGTCGCGAGCGTCACCCGCCGCCTGCTCAACTTGAGCAGCTCCGCCTCGAACATGCAGATCATCGGTCCCCTCCGTTCACCATCGACAGGTAGCGGTCCTCGAGGCTCGTGTGGGCGACTCGCAGCTCGGCGAGGATGATTCCCTCGCTGCCCGCGGCGCGGTTCACCACCGCCGCAAGCGTGCGTGGATCGTCGCCGTTCACGGCGATCTGCAAGCGGCCGTCGTCGAGTTGCCCCTCGTGTCCGGCGGCCGCGAGCAGCCCCTGCAGGCGGTCGAGGTCGCGGACATGCTCGGGAGCGACGACGAGGGTCGCGTCGGCGCGGTCCAGCAGCTCGGCGGCAGGACCTTGGAAGACGAGCCGGCCGTGATCGACGACGATCAGCCAGTCGCAGACCTGCTCGAGCTCGGCCAGGACGTGGGAGGAGACGAGCACGGTCCGCTCGCCACCCGCGAGCTGGCCGATCAGCCCGCGCATCTCGTGCACCCCGGCGGGGTCCAGCCCGTTGATCGGCTCGTCGAGGATCAGCAGACGCGGATCGCCGAGCAGCGCGCCGGCGATCCCCAGACGTTGCTTCATTCCGAGCGAGTAAGTGCGGAAGCGATCGTCCCCCCGCGCCCCCAGCCCGACGAGATCGAGCAGCACGGGGATCTCGGCAAGGTCATGACCGGCCACCGTGGCCAGCACGGCGAGGTTCTCCGCTCCCGTGAGCCCTCGGTAGAAGGCTGGGCCCTCGATCAGGGCCCCGACCTGCCCGAGGTAGGAGGCGGGGTCCTCGAGCGGCTTGCCGAGCACCGTCCCAGTCCCGGCGCTGGGCCTCACGAGCCCGAGCAGCATCGCCATCGTGGTCGTCTTGCCGGCGCCGTTGGGACCGACGAAGCCGGCGACGACGCCGGCCGGCACGTCGATCGTCAGGCCCTCGACGGCAGCTCGGCTGCCGTAGCGCTTGGCCAGGCCGCGCAACTGCACGGCGGGCGGGTCGGACATGGCGTGTCTCCTTCGTCGTTGCAGGGATCGGCGCCGATCTCCAGCGCACCGCCACGATCGCGACCGGCGACGCACGCGTCGTCGCCAGAGCGGCCGGTCGCAGGTAGCCCGCGGGTCGATCTTCGTGCCGCCGGCGTCATCCCCGAGGAGGAGGCGGGGTCGTCTCGCGGACGAGGACGCGGGGGCCGGCGTGCCAGTACCGTCGGTCGCATGAGACACCTCGACGGTCGCCGACGCCCGGACGCGCGCATGCTCGACGTGCTGCTCGCGGTGGCATTGGCGACCGCGCTGGAGCTGCAGCTGCTGCTCGGCGATCACGAGGGCGCGCCGCTGGTCAACGTCGTCGGCGCCCTGTTGCTGACGCTTCCGCTCGCCGCGCGCCGACGGGCGCCGCTGGTGGTCGCCGGCATCTTCACCGCTACCGCCGCAGTCACCACGCTGCTCGGCGGCGGCCTCTTCGCCGGCGAGCCGCCGCCCTTCGCGTCGCTCGTCACAGGAGCCGTCGTCTTCTACTCGCTCGGCGCGCACGCCGGGGAGCGGCCGGCGCTGGCGGGCGCAGCGCTTGGCGCGGCCGGCCTGTGGGGCACCGTGCTCGCCGATGGCCATCTCGACGTCCAGAGCTTTGCGTTCTCAGCAGGCCTGATCGTCGCCACGCCCTGGCTCGCAGGCCGCGCCAGCCGCTCGCGCTCGCTGCGAATCGCGCTGCTGGAGCGCGAGCAGCAGCAGCGCGAGCGCGTCGCCGTGGGCGAGGAGCGGGCACGCATCGCGCGCGAGCTGCACGACGTCGTCGCGCACAGCGTCGGGGTGATGGTCGTGCAGGCGCAGGGCGCGCGCCGCATGCTGGATCGCGATCACGCGCGCACGCGCGAGGCGCTGGAGACGATCGAGCAGACGGGACGCGCGGCGCTCGACGAGATGCGCCGCTCGCTGGGGGTGTTGCGCAGCGAGGACGCCGAGGCGCCATTGGCACCCCAGCCAGGCATGGACGCGCTCGGCGCGCTGGTCGAGCGCGCCCAGCGGAGCGGGCTCGCGGTCGAGCTCGTCACCGAGGGCGAGCCGATGCCGCTGCCGGCCGGCGTCGACCTGTCCGCCTACCGCATCGTGCAGGAGGCGCTCACGAACACGCTCAAGCACGCGGGATCCGTGCGCACGCGGGTCACGGTCCGCTACGAGGAGCGCGTGCTCGGGTTGGAGATCGCAGACGACGGCGCGCCCGGCCGCGCGGGCGGTGGCGGCGCCGCTCGGATCACAGGAGGGCACGGCCTCACCGGGATGCGCGAGCGCGTCGCACTCTACGGCGGAGAGCTGCACGCGGACCATCGCCGGGAGGGCGGCTTCGTCGTGCGCGCGTCGTTGCCGCTGGCGCCATGAGCATCGGCGTCCTGATCGCCGACGACCAGGCGCTCGTGCGCGCCGGCTTCCGCATGGTGCTCGAGGTCGAGGACGACATCGTCGTCGTCGGCGAGGCGGCCAACGGAGAGCAGGCGGTCCACAGCGTCGCACGACTGAAGCCGGACGTCGTCCTGATGGACATCCGCATGCCCGAGCTCGACGGGATCGCCGCGACCCGCCGGATCGCGGACGCAGGGTCCGGGCTCGCGCCACGCGTGCTGATCCTGACGACGTTCGACCTCGACGAGTACGTCTACGACGCGCTCGGCGCCGGCGCCAGCGGCTTCCTGCTCAAGGACAGCTCTCCGGAGCAGCTCGTGCACGCGATCCGCGTGATCGCCGGTGGCGAGGCGCTGTTGGCCCCCTCCGTCACACGACGGTTGATCGAGCACGTCGCGCGCACGCGCACGCTCGGCCAACTGCCGTCACCCGGCCTCGACGAGCTGACGGCGCGAGAGCTCGAGGTCTTCGAGCTCATCGCACGCGGGCTGTCAAACGCCGAGATCGCGTCCACCTTGCTCGTGGGCGACAGCACAGTCAAGACCCATGTCGCCCGCCTGCTCGGCAAGCTCGGCCTGCGCGACCGGGTGCAGGCCGTGGTGCTCGCATACGAGTCCGGGCTCGTGAGGCCCGGCGCCAGCGACAGCGACGACCGGACAAGATTCACCGATCTCGACCCTTGGCGATCGGGCTAACGCCCAATAGAAGAGAGCTCCCGTCCGCGCGGCGTGCGACATGCTCGAACTCTGAGCCTCGCGCCGGAGTGGTACTCCCCGCTGCCTCAGGCTGCACTCTCGTGCCCGTCTGCCAGCCACGTCTTGGCGGCGGGAAGGTCGTGGACCGCGAAGGCCCGCGCCTTGCCGGGCATGACGATCGACCATGCCTTGATCGCCGGCTTGACCCACGACTCGTCGGCCACGATCGCCACGCGCTCGAACGCTCCGGCATGACTGGCCCGGAAGCCGGCGTCGGCCCTCATGGCGTCGCTCTCGACGTCGGTCGCCTCGGGTCCCAGGAGATAGAGCAGCCGAACCTTGTCGCCTGCGGCGATCCGCTGGCGCAACAGCGGCTCGACCACGTCCTCCCAGTCATCGTCCTCGACCTCGCCGACCGCCTCGAAGCCGATCGTGCCAGCGGGCATGTCGTCCATCCGTCGCAGCATGCACTCCTCCATCACTCCGAGTTTGCGTCTGAGCATCTCACGGGCCGCAACCGAGCCGCCTGTCAGGTTCAGCCGAGCACCATGTCGTTGGGCGACGCCGATGGCTGAGGATCGGGCAGGCGCATCATCCGGAAGGCGTTGGCCAGGCCAGCAAGAGAGGCGAGGAGCGTGATGAGCAGCGCGACCTGGAGCGCCAGATGGCGCGCATCGGTGTTGATGCTGAGGATCTCGTCCTGAACCGCCTCGGGCTGACCGGCGAGCAGCTCTGAGAGCTGTGCGTCGCTCATCACCTGCGCGTCGTCCTCGAGTACCTGGGCGACGTGCTGCTGGTCGGCCGGTGGCAGGACGCTGCTGGACTGCGCCATGTCGGTGAAGGCGATCGACAGCGTGGCGAGCATGATCGCGCCGGCGAACGCGAGGCCGAACGAGAGGCCGAAGGAGCCGGTCGCCGAGTTGACGCCGGCCGCCTCGCCGACGCGCTCCTCGGAGACCGGGGAGAGCGTGTAGTTGTTGAGCTGGGAGACGAGCAGGCCGAGCCCCGCGCCCGCGAGCACCAGCGGGACCACCAGATACCAGCCGGTGTCGGCGCTGGGGACGAGCGGGATCAGGATCGAGATCGCGACGACGAGCAGCGCGAATCCGGCGCGGATGAGGCTGGCTGGGCGACGCTTCCCGGCGCGCCGCCCGGCGAGCAGCGCGACGCCGAACATGGTGAGCGACAGCGGGGCGAGCGACAGCCCGGCCTCCAGCGCGTTGTATCCGAGGACGAGCTGGAGGTAGATCGGCAGCGCGATCAGCATCCCGCCCAGGGCGACCTGCTGAAGGATCCCTTGGGCGATACCGAAGCTGAACAGCTTGGACGAGAACAGCGACGGGTCGAGCAACGTGGCCTTGCCGTCGCGCTTGCGGCGGATCAGCCAGTACACGAGCGCAGCCAGCGCCGCGGCGCCGACCACGATCAGCGCCGCCACCGACTCGCCGCCCTCCTGCCATACGAGCACGCCGAGCACGACGCCGCCCATGCCGACGACGGAGAGGACCGCGCCCACCCAGTCGACCGATCGATCGCCGGCGTAGGGCACGTCGCGGATCAGCCCGCTCCCCGACAGGACGCCCGCGATGATCACGATCTCGATCACGAAACCGACCCGCCACGACAGGAGGGTCGTCAGGAAACCGCCCAGCAGCGGCCCGATCGCAGCGGCGATCGCGGCCGAGGCCCCGACCAGGGCATAGACCTTCGCCTGCATCTTGCCCGCGAAGTTGCCGTGGATCAGCGACTGCATCGCCGGCAGGTAGAGCGAGGCACCGAGCCCGCCGACGACCGCCCAGAAGACGATGATCGCCGCCAAGCCCTGGCCGACCACCATCGCGAACGCCCCGAGCGCGTAGAGGACGAGGCCGGCCACGTAGGCGCGCTTGCGACCGAACAGGTCGCCCATCTTGCTGCCGATCAAGATGAACGCAGCCGACACGAGCGCCTCGATCGCCACCGCCGCCTGCACGCCGCTCACCGTCGTGTCGAGGTCGCGCACCACGGCCGAGATCGACACGTTCATCAACGACGTGTCGATCACGAACACGAACATCGCGGCGGCCAGCAGGATCGCCAACCGCGGCGTCCCCGCCACCTCCTCAGCCGCGTCAGCCTCCTGAGTCATGTCCGGCACCGCTCCCTCGGATCGCCATCCAGTCCCGAGGGATCCTCACGCATGACCGGCCGGCGCGCCACTCACAACGCAGGCGGACTCATCTAGATGACAGCGATTGCTCGATGTGTCGCGACGCGAAGTGACAGCGAGCGGTACGCCCGCCGCCGAGGTCGACCACGGGCGGCGCCTGCTCGGCGCAGACGTCCTGGGCGAGCGGACAGCGGGTGCGGAAGCGACAGCCGGTCGGGATGTTCAGCGGCGAGGGAATCTCACCGCGCAGCACCGGTCTGTCGGCGGTGCGACGGCGGTGACGACCGGGCTGGGCGTCCAGCAGCGCCGCCGTGTACGGGTGCCCGGGCGCCGCGAAGACCTCCTTGGTGGGGCCGGTCTCCACGATCGCGCCGAGGTACATCACGTTGACCCGGTCCGCGATGTGCGCGACGACCGACAAGTTGTGTGCGATGAAGACGATCGCGACGCCGTGCTCATCGCGCAGGCTCGCGAACAGGTTGAGGATCTGCGCCTGGATCGAGACGTCCAGGGCGCTCACCGCCTCGTCGGCCAGCAGCAGCTCGGGTCTGACCGCCATCGCCCGCGCGATCGCGACGCGCTGGCGCTGCCCGCCGGACAGCTCACGCGGACGCCGCGCCGCGAGCGCGGCGTTGAGCCCGACGACGTCGAGCGCTTCGCGCACGTGCTCACCTTCGGCGCCGCGCCGCACCAGCCCGTGCACGCGCGCCGGCTCCGCGATCGCCGCACCCACGCTCATCAGCGGGTTCAACGACGAGTACGGGTCCTGGTAGACCATCTGCATCTGGCGACGCGCCCGCGCCAGCTCGCGTCCGCGCAGGCTCAGCACGTCGCGCGCGTGGAACTCGACCGTGCCGGCGTCGGGCTCGACGAGCCGCACGAGGCACTTGGCGAGCGTGCTCTTGCCGCTGCCCGACTCGCCGACCACGCCCACGATCTCGTGCGTGCGCACGTCGAGCGAGACGTCGTCCAGCGCGACAAGCCGCCTGCTCACGCGGCCGCGCAGCTGGAACGCCTTCGACAGGCCGCGCACGCTCAGCAGCCGCTCCTCAGTCGCCATCGTCCCTCCCCTGCTCGTGGTCCGCGTCGACGACCGGGCATGCCGATGCGTGCTCGCCGGGGCCGCGGTCGAGTCGCATCGGGACCTCCGTGCAGCTGTCGGTCGCGTAGCGGCAGCGGGGCGCGAACGCGCAGCCCGGCGGCAGCTCGGAGATCGCGGGCGGACTGCCGCCGATCGACTGCAAGCGGCTGCCCGCCAGCGCCGCCGTGCCCCCTGGCGCGGAGGCGATCAGGCCGGCCGTGTACGGATGGCGCGGCGTCAGGAGGACCTCGTCGACCGTGCCCGTCTCGACGACGCGCCCCGCGTACATGACCGCGATCCGGTCCGCCATCTGCGCGATCACGCCGAGGTCGTGCGAGACGAGCAGCACCGTCAGGCCGGTCTCCTGCTGCAGCTCCACCAGCAGGCCGAGGATCTGGTCCTGGATCGTCACGTCGAGCGCGGTGGTCGGCTCGTCGGCGATCAGCAGCTCGGGCCCGCAGGCGATCGCGATCGCGATCATCACGCGCTGGCGCATCCCGCCGCTCAGCTCGTGCGGGTAGCTGCGCAGCCGCGTCGCCGCAGACGGGATCCCCACCCGCTCCAGCAGCTCGACCGCGCGCAGGCGGGCGGTCGAGCGCGCGAGGCCGGCCCGCAGCCGCAGCACCTCCGTCAACTGGTCGCCGATCGAGAAGACCGGGTTCAAGCTCTCGAGCGGGTCCTGGAAGATCATCGAGATCTCGCGACCCCGCATCGAGCGCAGCCGCCGCTCGTCGCGCAGCAGGTCGACCTCGCCGTCCCACGCGATCTCGCCGCCCAGCACCTCGCCCGGCTGCGGAACGATCCCCAGCAGCGCGCGCAGCGACAGGCTCTTGCCGCAGCCCGACTCGCCGACGATCCCGAGGGTCTCGCCGCGCAGTGCCTCGAACGCCACGTCCCGCACGGCGAGCGCCGTTCCGTTCGCCGCAGGGAAGCCGATCGTGAGGCCATTCACGCGCACCAGCGGGACCTGCTCGACGGCTGCGTTCGGCGGCGCCGGGATCACGGTCGCACCGGTCATCGAACGACGGCGCGCCGCGCCCGCAGTCGATCCGCCAGGCCGTCGCCGACGAGGCTGAAGCCGATCCCGACGATCACGACGACGAGACCGGGGAGGGTCGAGATCCACCATGCGTTGAGCAGGTAGGACTGGCCGTCGGCGATGATCGAGCCCCACTCCGGCGTCGGCGGCTGCACGCCGAGGCCGAGGTAGGAGAGCGATGCGACCCACGTGATGTTCAGGACGATGTCCGACATCGAGTAGACGAGCGAGGGCCGGATCAGGTTCGGGATCGCGTGGCGCCACATCACGCGCCAGTGCGAGTAGCCGAGCGTCTGCGCCGCGTGCACGAAGGACTTCTCGTTGAGCACGAGCATCTCGGCGCGAGCGAGCCGCGCGTAGAAGCCCCAGCCGCCGATCGTGAGGCCGACGAAGACGCCCGTGATGCCGGGCCCCATGATCGCCACGATCGCGATCACGAGCACCATGAAGGGCAGCGCCAGCACGACCTCCACGAAGCGCATGATGATCCGCTCCGGCCAGCCGCGGAAGTAGCCCGCGACCGTGCCGCAGACGACGCCGAGCACGAGCGCGAGATACGTCGCGCCGAGCGCGACGCCGAGGTCGATCCACGTGCCGGCGAGCGTGCGCGCGAGCACGTCGCGACCGAGATTGTCGGTCCCGAACGGATGCGCCAGCGACGGCGGCAGCAGCGCCTGTGCGAGATCCTGCGCGTTCGGGTTCGGATAGACGAACTCGCCGACGATGCTCGCCACGATCACGAGTGCGATCAACGCGATCCCCGCCTCCAGCGTGAAGCGCCGCCAGCGCGCGGAGCGGCGGCCGACACGCGCGAGGCGACGGTCGAGCGCCGCGTCGAGCTGGTCCTGATCGGAGGCGACGACGCTCACAGCCGCACCCGCGGGTCGATGACCGCGTACAGCAGGTCGGTCGCGAGGCTCACGAACACGACCGTGAACCCGAACAGCAGCGTCAAGGTCTGCACGACCGGGAAGTCGCGCGCGGTCACCGCTCTCACCAGCAGCGAACCGAGGCCGGGGAGCGAGAAGACGCTCTCGACCACGACCGTGCCGCTCAGCAGCACGCCGATCAGCAGGCTCATCAACGTCACCGTCGAGATCAACGAGTTGCGCAGGACGTGCTTGAACAGCACGCGCAGCTCGCCGAGGCCACGCGCACGGGCGGCCTCCGTGAACTCGGCGTCGAAGGTGTCGATCAGGTTCGTACGCAGCGAGCGCAGCAGCGGCGCGGCAATCCACAGCCCGACCGTGATCGCCGGCAGCGTGAGGCTGCGGAAGTGCTCCAGCGGTGTGTCGCCGTAGCCCGAGGTCGGCAGCCAGCCCAACTGCAGGCCGAAGACGAGCGTAAGCAGCAGCCCGAGCCAGAACGACGGCATCGCGAACGTCGTCGTCGTGAACAGCCGCACGAGCTGGTCGGGCCAGCCGTCGCGGCGCCGCGCCGACAGAATCGCCAGCGGCACCGCGATCGTGAGCGCCACGACCAGCGAGTAGACGATCAGGAACGCGCTCGGCAGGATCCGCGGCCCGATCACGTCCGCGACCGGCTGGCGGAACTGGAACGACTGCCCGAACGAGAACGTCACCGCGCCGCTGACGAACGCCCAGTACTGCGCCGGGAGCGAGCGGTCGAGCCCCAGCTGTGCCTGGAGGTCCGCGACCGCCGCCGGCCGCGCCCGCGGCCCGAGCAGGATCTGCGCCGGATCCCCGGGCACCAGATGGACGATCGCGAAGGCCACCAAGGTGATCCCGATCAAGACCGGGATCACCTCCAGCAGCCGCTTGCGCAGGAAAGCGCTCATCGCATCGTCACCGCCGGACCGCGCTCAGCGCTCCAGCGACACCTGCTCCAGACGCCACCAGCCCGTCTGGACGTACTGGAAGCCCTTCACGTCCGAGCGCGCCGCCGCGCGGAAGGGCGGGAAGACCAGCGGCACCGACGGGGGGTCGTCGAGCGTCACCTGCTGGAGCTCGCCGTACAGGCGCGTCTGCTCGGCCTCGTCGGAGGCGTGGACCGCCTGCTCGGTGAGCCGCGCCGCCTCCTCGTTGTCGTACCACGTCCACGCGTTGTGCAGGACGTCGGGGTCGTTGAACAGGAACTGCGCGAACTGGTCGAGGATCGGCAGGTCGCTCGTGTAGACGTCCGGCGGCAGCATGAACGCCTCGTAGTCGAAGCGGCCGACGCGCGTGTAGAGCGTGCCGAAGTCGTACTGGCGCAGCTTGACGTTCACGCCGATCTTGCTCCACTCGTCCTGCAGGATCTGCGCGACCTGCTTCGAGGTCTCGTCGCCGCTGGCGAAGTCGATCGTCAGGTCGAACCCGTCAGGCATCGACGATCTCGCCATCAGCGCTCTGGCCTTGTCGAGGTCGTACGTGTACGGCTCGACGCCCTCGCTCCAGTCCTTCAGCTTCGGCAGGCTCGAGTTCGCGACGTCGGCGCGGTCGCCGAAGACGACGCGTCTGATCTGCTCGAGCGGCGTCGCGTAGTTGAGCGCCTGGCGCACGCCGGTCTCGGCGAGCGACGCGTATCTCTCGTTGAACCACACGTTGTACATGCCCGACGAGAGCTGGAAAAGCACTCTTGCGTCGCCGCTGTGGTCGACCTGGTCGACCTGCGAGAAGGCCACCGCGTCGACCGCGTCGACGTTGCCGGACAGCAGGTCGAGCGTGCGCGTGTTGTCGTTCGGGGTGTAGAGCATCTCGACGCTGTCGAGGTACGGCTGCCCCTTGCGCCAGTAGTGCGGGTTTCTCGCCAGCTCGACGACCTGGCCCTTCACCCACCGCTTGAGCGTGAACGCGCCCGACCCGATCGGTCTGCGACCGAACGCCTCGTCGCCCATTCGTTCGATGGCGGCCTTCGGGACGATCGAGGCGGCCGGATGGCCGACGTACCAGAGGAAGCCGATCGTCGGCTCTCTCAGCCTCACCACGACCGTTCTGGCGTCGGGCGTCGTGACGCTCTTCATCATCCCGTACAGCACGTAGTACGGGTGCTTCGGATTGTTGACGCGATCGAGCGCGTACTTCACGTCCGCCGCGGTGACCGGCGAGCCGTCCGAGAAGCTCGCGTCGCGCAGGTGGAAGGTGAACGTCTTCTTGTCACTGCTCACCTTCCAGCTCTCCGCCAGGCCCGGCACAGGATCAGAGGTCCCGGGCATGAACTCGACGAGCGTGTCGAACAGCTGCACCATCGTCTGCCACGAACCGTTCTCGCAGGCGCAGGTGAACGGATTGAGCGTCACCGGCTCGAGCGAGCGCGCGAGCCGCAGTGTGCCGCCTGTCGAGGCTGGCGCCGTGTCGACGGCCTTTCCCGAGGCGGCGGTGGTGTCGCCGCCTGCGGACGTGCCTCCGCCGCAGGCCGCGAGCACGGCCGCGGCAGCCGCGGCAGCCATGAGACCAAGCAACGGCTTGACCGCGTGCCGCGCTGCGGCACGCTGGTGATTCCGACGTCTCACTCTCTCTCCCTCCGGAGTCGCCCCGTGGGGCGTAGAACTAGGAGACCATTAAACGTTGGACAGTCACCAACGTCAACGTATCAATTCAGTCACTCATAGACCGAGTGCGTCTGACCTCTTGCTCGGCCGCGCGCAGCGCGTCGAGGTTCTGCTCGACTTTGGCGAAGACGTCGACCATGCCCTGGATCAGCTCGGGCTCGTAGTCGATGTAGTTCCAGACGAGGTTGAAGTGCTCGCGGATCTGGCGCTCGGCGTGCGGGACCTCGACCTTCGTCGCGTCGTAGTTGGCGCGCCGCAGGTTCTCGGTCCACATCACGCGCGACCCGCTCCAGTCCGGCGACAGCCGTGCCGCGCGGTTCACCGGTCGCGGCAGATATTCGTAGCAGTAGAGCCCCTCGGCGTTGACCGCCTCCATGTAGGTCTGCTTGCTCACACCGGCCGCCTCGGCGTCGAAGCGCACGAGCACCTGGTGGACCGCGGACTCGTCGCCCTCGTGCAGCAGCGACGGCAGCGAGACGCTCGAGAGGCCGGCGATCCCCTCGGCCAGCAGCGCGAGATGCCTGCGCCGCACGTCGTTCTCGGCGTCGAGGCGCTCGAGGCAGCCGAGCATCAACGCGGCGCTCACCGGCGTCAGCCGGTAGCTGTAGACCAGCCCGTCGATCGCCTCGCGCAGCTCGTCGGGGAAGCCCGGCTCGGCGCCACGGCCCGGCAGCTCGCCCATGCCGGCGTGCTGGGTGCTGACGATCGCCTTCCAGTACACGTCCTCGTGCTGGGTGACCATGAAGCCGGCCTCGCCCGCCGCGATCGGCTTGACGCCGTTGCAGGAGAAGCCGGCCGCGTCGCCGAAGCCGCCGATGCGTCTGCCGCGATGCTTGGCGCCATGCGCCTGGCTGCCGTCCTCGATGACCTTGAGGTCGTGGTCGGCCGCGATCTGCATCAGCGCGGTCATGTCGGCCGGGTTGCCGAAGATGTGCGGCACCAGCAGTGCACGCGTGCGCGGCGTGATCCGCTCGCGCACCGACTGCGGGTCCATCAGCCCCGTCCCCTCGATCACGTCGCAGAACGTCGGGATGCAGTTGTTCTGCAGGATGCAGGAGATCGAGACCCCGTAGGTGTACGGCGAGGTCATCACCTCGTCCCCTGCCGTGAGCTCCAGTCCGATCAGCGCCGCGTGCAACGCCCCGTTGCCCGTCGACGTCCCGAGCCCGCACTTCGCGCCGAAGAACTCGGCGACTGCGTGCTCGAGCGCCGCGATCTCGGGCTGATGCTTGCTCAGACCGAGTGCCACGCCGTCCGCGAGCAGCCGCGCGACATGGGCGCGCGACTCCTCGCTCCAGACCGGGTACTGCCGCCGCTGCGGCGTGCGCACCGGCTCTCCTCCGAGCAGCGCCAGGCGATCAGCTACGTCCGTGCGAGATGCAGGTGTCATCGAGCCTCCAGAAGTGACATACGAAGGTCAGAGTGACATTGGACGCAGCTGACTGTCAACGTATCAATTCAGGCCCTCGTGGGACGTGCTGCGACCGTCACGACGTTCATCCGATCAGGTCCCAGCTCGACACCGCCGGACGGTCGATCACGACGCGCTGGAGCAGATCGACAGCCTTCTCGAGCCCCTCGAACGGATCCATGTACTCGTCCTCGTGCTCGATCGAGACGACGTCGTCGTAGCCGATCGCGCGCAGCAGGCTCACGAAGTCGCGCCAGAACTCCTCGCCGTGGCCGTAGCCCACGGTGCGGAAGTCCCATGCACGTCCGTCCAGCTCCGAGAACGGCGTCGCGTCGAGCACGCCGTTGACGCGCACCACGTGCGGCTGCACCTTCGTGTCCTTCGCGTGCACGTGGTACATCAGCGGCGCGACGGCGCGGATCGCGTCGAGCGGATCGATCCCCTGCCACCACAGGTGCGACGGGTCGAAGTTGCAGCCGATCGTCGGGCCGATCTCGGCGTTCAGCCGCAGCAGCGCCGCCGGGTTGTGCAGCACGTCCATCGGGTGCATCTCGAAGCAGAGTCTGCAGCCGTGCGCGTCGGCGACGCTGGCCTGCTCGCGCCAGTAGGGGATCACGCGCTCCTCCCACTGCCACTTGAGGATCTCCTGCTCCTGCGGCGGCCACGCGTTGCAGGCCCAGTGCGGGGCTCTGTCGCCCGGCGCGCCCTCGGGCAGGCCGCCGAGCAGCGTCAGCCGCTCGACGCCGATCGCCGCCGCCAGCTCAAACGAGCGCCGCAGCTCCTGCTTGTAGCCCTCGAACGTGTCGGGGTCGGGCGAGAGCGCCGGCCCGTGCACCGCGAGCGCGGTGATCTCGAGGCCGCGACCGGCGATCGCCTCCTGCCAACGCGCGCGCTCGGAGGCGTCCGCGAGCACGGCGGGATCGCCGTACTTGAGATTCGTGTGGTAGCCCGCACAGGCGATCTCGATGCGCTCGAGCCCGAGCGCCTGGAGCTTGTCGAGCCCCTCCTCGAAGTCGAACTGCAGCAGCGCGTTGGAAACGACGCCGATCTTCATCGGTCGACTCCTTGCTCGTCGGTCGGGGGATAGACGCGGATCGGCTTCGCCAGCTCCTTCGCATGACCGTTGCCGGTCTCGAGGATCGCCTTCAGCAGCGGCTGGCTGTCGAAGTAATAGAACTCGTGGTCCTCGCCGAGGCGGCCGCTGGAGAGCGTCTCGACGCCGAGCTCGTCCATCCGCGCGCGCAGCGCCTCGAGCTCCTCCTTGGAGTGCGCCATGCATGCGACGTGGTGCAGGCCCTCGCCGTGCTCGTCGAGCCACTCGCGGTAGGCGCTCGGCCCCTCCAGCGGCTGCAGCAGCTCGAACGCGATCGGTCCGACCTGTACCTCCGCGCCGAGCATGCTGAACTCGACTTCCTCGCCGTGCAGGCGCAGGTGATGCAGCGCCGGGGGCTTGTGCTCGTACACGTACCACGGGCCCCATCCGAGGGCCTTGTGGTACGCCTCCATCGTCGCCTGGAGGTCTTCCACCACCAGCCCGATCTGCGTGATCTGCGGTACGTCGTTCATCCTGCTCTCCTCTCTTGCTCCATCCGTGCCCTCGTCTGCGCCAAGCCGGCCTCGCGCAGAAACGCGAGGCTCTCGCGCGCTGCACCGAGGCCGCTGAACTCGCTCAGGTCGACGCGCGGGTCGGGGTCCTGCTCGACCGTTGCCAGGCCGTCGAAGCCGATGCGCTCCAGGCGCGCTCGCAGCGCCGACCAGTCGACGATGCCCCGCCCGAGCGGACAGAACAGGCCCACCCCCAGCGCGGCGTCGAACTCCAGCTCCTCCTCGTGCATGCGCCGCAGGGCTTCACCGTCGACGTCCTTGAGGTGGAGGTACTCGACGCGATCGGCATAGCGGTCGACGAGGTCCGCCGCCTGCAATCCCGCGACCGCGCTGTGCGCCGTGTCGACGCACAAGCCGATCGTCTCGTGCGGGAGCTGTGCGAGCGCGCGCTCGATCTCGTCGGCGAACTCGACGTGCGTCCCCGCATGCGGATGCAGGACGGGCCGCAGGCCGAACTCGTCGGCGGCGATCCGCGCGACCGTCGCGATCGTCGCGATCATCCCGTCCCACGCCGCAGGCGAGAGGCGCTCGGCCGTGGCGCTGCGCCCGGCGGTGCGCTGGCGCTCGTCCGTCATGCGGTCGATCACGACGAGGTTGCTCGCGCCGAGCGCCTGAAGGATCGTCCCGACGCGCCGTGTGTTGGCGAGCACGAGATCGCGCTGCGACGGGTCGTGCATGTGCTCGTAGACGAACCCGGCGGTGAGTGACAGGCCGCGCTGCGTGAGCGCCTCCCGCAGCACGCCGAGGTCCTCCGGCAGGAAGCCGATCGGACCCAGCTCGGTGCGGCGGTAGCCGGCCTCCACGATCTCGTCGAGCACCGTCTGCCACGACGGGTTCGTCGCCGCGTCGCCCTCGAACACACCCCACGACAGTGGGGCGTTGCCCACGTCCAGCATCCCGACTCCCTCCGTTGTCTCGATCATCTGCGCGCCTCCGTCAGGAACCGCTCGACGCCGGGCGTCACGAACGACTCGACGGTCACGATCACGTAGCGCGCGCCGCGGTCGAGCCAGCGCCGCACGCCGGCCGCGTTGCCCGGCGCGGCGCCGAGCACCTTGCCTGCGCCCGCCGCCGCCGCGGCGACGCGCTCCGCGCACGCGACCAGCTCAGGGTGCTCGACCTCGCCCGGCCGGCCGAGATCGTGCGAGAGGTCGAGCGCGCCGAACAGCAGCACGTCGACGCCGTCGACGGCGGCGATCTCCGACGCCGCCTCGACGCCGGCCGCGCTCTCCACGTGGACCACGACCTGGGTGTCCCGATTCGCGTTCGCTATGTAGGCGGGATACCCCTCTCTGGCCCCGAAGCGGCTTGCGCGCGAGGGCGACAGGCCGCGGTCGCCGCGCGGGCGGAACTTGACGGCGCGCACCGCGTCCTCCGCGTCGGCGGCCGATTCGACGCCGGGCACGTGCACGACCAGCGCGCCCGCGTCGAGGTAGCGCAGGATCGTCGCGGCGCGGTTCTCATCTACGCGCACGCCCGGCGTCACGCCGTGCAGCTCGACCGCGCGCACGAGGTGCTCGCAGGCACGCGGCGCGAGCGTGCCGTGCTCGCCGTCGAAGACGACGAAGTCGAGTCCCTGGAGCGCGAGCAGCTCCGCGAGCCCCGCGTCGGGGTAGCGCAGGAAGCAGCCGAACACGGGCTCGCCCGCGGCGAGCCGCTCGCGCGTGCTGTTGTGCATGGTGGCCGTCATCCGTCACCGTCCTGCCGGCCGCCGGCGACGCGCGAGATGATCAGCGAGATCAGGATGATCGCCCCGAAGCAGGCGTCGATCCAGAACGACTGCACCTGCGAGAGCGTGAGGATGTTCTGGATGATCCCGAGCAGCAGCACGCCGCTCAGCGCACCGACCATGCGGCCGCGGCCGCCCTCGAGGCTGATGCCGCCGATCACCGCCGCCGCGAAGACGGTGAAGATCAGGTTCTGGCCCTGCCCGGCCGTGACGGCGGAGATGCGCGCCGTCAGCAGCAACCCGGCGAACGCGGCGAGCAGGCCGCCGACGACGTAGACGCCGATGATGATGCGGTCGACGCGGATGCCGGCGGCGCGCGCTGCGGCTGCGTTGCCGCCGATCGCGTAGATGCTGCGCCCGATGCGGTGGTAGCGCAGGAACGCCGTCGCGAGCGCGAACAGGCCCGCGACGATCCACACCGAGGCGGGGAGGCCGATCCATGTCGCCGTGCCGAGGTAGAGGAACTCCGGCGGCAGGTTGAAGAACGTCTGCCCGTGCGAGATGCCGAGCACGACGCCGCGCAGCAGGATCAGCATCGCGAGCGTGACGACGAACGCGTTCAGCTGGAGCTTCACGACGAGCGTTCCGTTGATCGCCCCGATCGCCGCGCCGATCGCGAGCGCGAGCGCCATCGCGAGCAGCGGGTCGAGGCCGATGCCGAGGCCGCCGGCCCCGGTCGCCGCGATCATCCACGCGACGACCATCGGCGCGAGGCCCACGATCGACTCGAGCGACAGGTCGAAGCGCCCGACGAGCAGGATCAGCGTCTCCGCGATCACCACCACACCCAGCACGGCGGACTGCGCCAGCAGGTTGGTCATGTTGTCGCTCGTGAGGAAGCCGTCACTCACCAGCGCGCCGATCAGAATCGCAAGGCCGATCGCCGGGACGAGCGCCAGCTCGTGCACCAGCTGCCCGGAGCCTTGCCGCACGCGCGCGAACGCGCTGCGGCGCGCCGTCACGCTCACGGCCCGCTCGGCCTCGACCGCGCCAGAACCATCAACCCTCATCACTCCTCGACTCCTTCGATCGCCGCGACGAGCTCGCGCTCGTGCCAAGTACCGAACTCGCCCACCACGCGCCCGTCGAACATCACGAGCACGCGATCGCAGTGGCTGAGCTCGTCGAGCTCGTCCGAGACGACGAGCACCGCGAGCTCCGGCACCGACGTGAGCGTCCTGAAGAGGGCCTCCTTGGAGGCGACGTCGACGCCGGCCGTCGGGCTGGCGACGACGAGCACGCGCGGCTCGGTGAGCAGCGCGCGACCGACGACGACCTTCTGCTGGTTGCCGCCGCTCAGCTTGGCGACGAGCTGCTCGGGCCCGGACGCCACGACCTCGAGCGAGCCCATCATCCGCTCGGCGAGCCGGCGCCGCGCGCGCGGCGAGACGAAGCCGAAGCGCCCGAGCCGGTCGAGCAGCGTCAGCGTCATGTTCTCCTCGATCGAGAGGTTGGGCGCGAAGCCCTCGGCGTGCCGGTCCTGCGGCACGAAGCCGATGCCGTGCTTGATCGCGGTCTGCACGTCGCCGGCCGGGACGGGACGACCGTCGACCTGCACGCTGCCCGCAGTCTGCTTGCGGAGGCCGGCGATCGCCTCGGCGACCTGGGCCTTGCCGGAGCCGGCGAGGCCCGCGAGCCCGACCAGCTCGCCGCGCCGCACGCCGAACGAGACGTCCGCGCACCAGTCGTCTACGGCGAGGCCGTCGACGCGCAGCAGCTCGTCGCCGGCCGCGCCCGCGCCATGCGCAGGCCGCCGCGAATGCTCCTCGCCGGTGGTGGGGTCAGCCTCGCCGCGGTGGCCGACCATGTGCGTCACCAGCTCGGCGCGCGGCAGCTGCTCGACGGTGCCTGCGTGCACGACGCGCCCGTCGCGCAGCACCGTCACCGTGTCGCAGATCTCGTAGATCTCCTCGAGGTGATGCGAGATGTAGAGGATCGCGACGCCGGCTTCGCGCAAGCGCGCGATCTGCTCGAACAGCCGGCGGATCGCCGGGCCCTCGAGCCGCGCGGTCGGCTCGTCGAGGATCAGGAAGCGCGAGCCGGTCGCGAGCGAGCGCGCGATCTCCACGCGCTGGCGATCTTCGACGCGCAGCTTGCCGGCCTCCGCGCGCGGGTCGACGTCGATCCCCCACTCGGCCAACACCGCCTCGGCACGGTCGTACAGCGCACGCCAACTGACGAGCGGGCCGGCGCCGCCCGGGTAGTCGTTGATGAAGAGGTTCTCCGCGACGGAGAGACCGGGCAGCAGTGTCGACTTCTGGTAGACGCAGGCGACCTCGCCCTTCCACGCCTTGCGGTCGCCAAGGCGTGGCGCGGGCCGACCGGCGAAGCGAACCTCGCCCTCGTCGGCCCGCGCCAGCCCGGTGAGCACGCCTACGAGCGTCGACTTGCCGGCGCCGTTGCGACCCACGAGCGCATGCGACTCGCGCTCGTGGATCGCGATCGACGCCTGCGTCAGGGCCTGTGTCGCCCCGAAGCGCTTCGACACGTCCCGTGCCTCGACCAGCGCCGGCGCTGATGTGGAGTGCTCGCCCATCGTCGCTCTGCTCGCCTACTTGGCGTTGCCCCAGAGGGACGCGTCCGCAGCGTTGTCCGCCGTCACGAGCGGTGCCGGCAGGAGGTCGGTCAGATTGCCGCTGACGGTGACGATGCGGCTGTCGTGCTCGGTCGGACCCTCCGCGAACGTCTCTCCATCATGCGCCCGCCGCAGGTAGTCGACGCCGTACTTGGCGTAGAGGTCGAGCGGTTGCGAGAGCAGCGCGTCGAGCTTGCCGGCGCGGATCTGCTCCAGCCCGAACGGCGAGCCGTCGATGCTGATGAGGTAGACGTGACCCGACTCGCCGACGTTCGCGTCCCGGCCGGCGCTCTTGAGTGCCGACAGGACGGGCGCGAGCATCACCGTGTCGCTCGCCATGTAGACGCCGTCGATCGACTTGTCCGTCTTCAGCGTCGTGTTGGCGACGTCGGCGGCCTTCGCGGCGTCCCAGTACGTCGGCCGCTCGATCACCTCGATGTCCGGGAAGTCGGCGTCCATGCAGTCCTTGAAGCCGACGCCGCGGTCACGGCCGGTGCTCGTGCGGTAGTCCCCCTGCATCGAGAGGACGGTCCCTCTGCCCTTCAGCCACTCGCCCATCTGCGTGCAGGCATCCGCGCCCATCTTCACGTTGTCCGCCATCACGGCCATGGCGACCTTCGCGCCGACCGGCGCGGTGTCGAGCGTGACGGTGGGGATGTCCTTCGAGGCGAGGAAGTCGAGCGCGGGCTTGATCGCGCTCGAGTCCTGCGGCACGACGATCATCGCGTTGGCCCCCGCCGAGACGAGGCTCTGGACGTCGGAGATCTGCTTGCCGGGGTCCGTGCTCGCCGACACCGGCTGAAGCGCCTTCATGCCGGCCTGCTCGACCTGGTCGACGGCCAGGTTCTGCATCGTCAGCACGAACTGGTCCGATGCTTTGTTCGAGAAGCCGACGGTGAGGTCGACTGCTGGTCTCGCTTCCGACGCGGCGTCGCTGCCGTCGCCGTCGCCGCAGGCGCTCACCCCGAGCGCCAGCAGAGCCGTGACGACCACGGCCCGCATGAGCTTCGAAACGATCACTGCTCTCCTCCTCCTGTCGTGAAGCGGATCCCGGGAGGGATCCACCACGGCACTCCGTGCGGCGCTCCTCGCGCCGCCTGACCTACCTGCCGGCGAGCACCGCCGGGTTGACGACGCCGTCGGGCACGCGTCCGTCGAGCACGTCGATCACCTGCTGCACGCACCGGCTCGCCATCGCGTCGATCGCCTCGCGTGACAGCCCGCCGATGTGCGGGGACAGCACGACGTTCGGCAGACGGGTGAGCGCGGTGTCCGTCGGCGGCTCGTCGGCGAACACGTCGAGCGCGGCGGCGCGCAGCCGCCCGCTCGTGAGCGCCTCGACCAGCGCCGCCTCGTCGACGAGCCCGCCACGCGAGGCGTTGACGAGGATCGCGCCGGGCTTCATCAGCGCCAGCGACGCCGGTCCGATCAGGCCCTGCGTCGCGGGCGTCAGCGGTGCGTGCAGCGTCACGACGTCGGCCCAGCCCAGCAGCTCCGCGAGCGTCGCCGCGGCCAGCTGCGGCTCGATCTCGGCGACCGGGTCGAAGACCCTGATCTCGGTGCCGAAGCCCTGCAGGCGCCGCACGACTCCGCGGCCGATGCGGCCGTAGCCGACCACGCCGACGCGCTTGCGGTGCAGGTCCCACGGCGTCAGCGCGCCGCCGCGATCCCACTCGCCGCGGCGCACGCTCGCGTCGTGCTCGACGACGCGCCGCATGACGGCGAGCGTCAGCGCCAGCGCATGGTCGGCGCAGGTCTCGTCGTTGAGACCGGGCGTCGTCGTGACGACGACACCGGCGCGTGTGGCGGCGTCGAGGTCGACGCTGTCGAAGCCGACGCCGAGGCGGGCGATCACGCGCAGCTGCGGCGCCGCCTCGAACACCTCCGCGGTGAAGGGGTCGGCGCTGGCGATCGCGGCGAGCGCCGGCGCGGCGAGCCGCGCGACGTCGTCGGGCGAGCGGCTGCCGCTCGGGCCGGCGTGGTCGACCTGCAGCCCGCGGCGCTGGAGCCGCAATCCCGTCTGCTCTCCGTCGAGGTCGAAGCCCGGAGCCGTGACGAGCACGCGCCCGTGCCCGTGCCCGTGCCCGTGCCCGTGCGGCTGACCATCCAGCCCGGCGTTGTCGCGTTTGGCCCCGTTGAGTTCCACGGGGCCATCGAACATCAGACAGTATTCGTCGTCAAGGTATCAATCTGGTCGTTGATTACGTCGCTGCGCCGATCTCCCGTGAACAGAGGCGCGCCGCGTCCCGCACGACCACGCCCGCGTCGTCGAGCGTCGCGCCGGACGCGGGCACGACGCCGAGCGCCGCAACCACGCGGCCGACGTGGTCGACGATCGGACTGGCGACCGCCCGCAGGCCTGCGTGGTGCTCGCCGTCCTCGACTGCGTAGCCGCGCTCGCGCACGGTCGCGAGCTCCAGCAGCAGGTCGGCGCGCGTAACGTGCGTGCGGGCGGTGTAGGCGAGCAGCTGCTGGTTGAGCACATCGCCGACCAGCGTCGTGTCGGCGCTGAGGAAGACCTTCCCGGCCGCCGTCGCGTGCAGCGGGCCCCGGCGCGGCACGACCGCGGCCGCGGCGCGCGCGTCGACGCCGTCGGGCTCCTCGATGTGCGCGAGCACGACGTTGCCGTCGTCGAGCAGCGCGACGAAGCGTGTGCCGGCCTGCGCGGGCGGCACCGCCGTTGCGTGGCGTCGCGCGATCGTCAGCAGGTCGAGTCCGGCGGCGACCTGGCGCCCGAGCACCGCGAGCCGCGAGGTCGCACGAAACGCGACGTGGCGACCGCCGGGCGTGGCCTCCGCATACCCCTCATCGACGAGCCGCCCGAGCAGGCGCCGCGCAGTGCGGCGATGGACCGCCAGCTCGCGCGCCACGTCGGCCTGCGTCTGGGGCCCCTCCGCCAGCAGCTCGAGCGTGCGCAGCGTGCGGCGCACGTGCTGAGCGGTTGCGTCCTCGGCCATCGCGGTACTCATGTGACTAAAAAGGTACCTTGACTGTCAAGCCTGTGCAACGCTTCAATGAGTTCGGGCGCGGGGTGATTCGTGTCGTCCACCCCCGACAGAGGAGACCAGTTGGACGCGCAGATGTTGATCGCAGGCGAGCTCTCGACCGGGAACGGCGGTCGGATCGAAATCCGGGACCCGTTCCGCGACGAGCTCGTCGCGACGGTCCCCGACGCGACGACGGCCGAGGTCGAGCGCGCGCTCGCGGCCGCCGAGGACGGCGCCCGCCACCAGGCGCGCACGTCGGGCGGCGAGCGCGCCGCGATCCTCGAGCGCGTCGCCGACCTCGTCGCCGCGGAGGCGGAGGCGCTGGCCGTCACGATCGTGCGCGAGCAGGGCAAGACGCTCGTCGAGGCGCGCCGCGAGGCCGGCCGCACCGCCGACCTGCTGCGCCTGTGCGCCGGCGAGGCGCGCCGCCTCGGCGGCGAGACCGTGCCGCTCGACCAAGGCGCCGACGGCGTCGGCCGGCTCGGCCTGACGCTGCGCGTGCCGGTAGGCGTGGTCGTTGCGATCACCCCGTTCAACTACCCCCTGCTGCTCGTCGCGCACAAGCTCGGCCCCGCCTTCGCGGCCGGCAACGCGGTCATCCTGAAGCCGGCGACCACGACGCCGCTGAGCGGCCTCCGGCTCGCGCAGCTGTTCGCCGCGGCGGGCGCGCACCCCGGTGCGATGCAGTGCCTGACCGGCTCCGGCTCCGGCGTCGGCATGCCGCTGTGCGTCGACGAGCGCGTGCGCGCGATCACCTTCACCGGCAGCGAGCCGGTCGGCCAGGCGATCGTGAGAGCGGCCGGCGTCAAGCATCACCTGATGGAGCTGGGCGCGAACTGCCCGCTGATCGTCGCCGCCGACGCCGACCTCGCGCAGGCGGCCGAGGCGACCGCGGTCGGCGGCTACGCCAACGCCGGCCAGGCCTGCATCTCGGCGCAGCGCGTGCTCGTCGAGCGCGCCGCCTACGACGACTTCCTCGACGCGCTGAGCGCGCGCGTCGGCCGGATCAGCGCCGGCGACCCGATGAGCGAGGCGGCGACGATGGGTCCGCTCATCGACGCGGGCGAGGCCGAGCGCGTCGCGGCGATCGTCGCCCAAGCCGCGGAGTCCGGAGCGCGCGTCGTGCAGGGTGGCGAGCGCGACGGCGCGTTGCACGCGCCGACCGTCGTCGCCGACGTGAGCCCCGACAGCCGCCTGTTCGGCGAGGAGCTGTTCGGCCCCGCCGTCGGCGTCACGCCGGTCGACTCGCTCGACGAGGCGCTCGCGCTCGCCAACCGCAGCGAGTACGGACTCGGCGCCGGGATCTTCACACGCGACGTCCACGCCGCCTTGCGCTTCGTGCGCGAGATCGAGGCAGGCGTGATCCAGGTCAACTGGTCGCCCCTCTGGCGCGCCGACAGCATGCCCTACGGCGGCTTGAAGCGCAGCGGGATCGGCCGGGAAGGCCCCAGGTGGGCCGTCGAGGAGCTGACCGAGCTGAAGACCGTGGTCTTCCACCCGCCACCTACGAACTGAGAGCCGTCATGACCGTCACCCACCTGTCCGACACCGGCACCTCTCCTGCGCCGGCCGCCGCCCGCACGCGCCGCCTCACGACCGCACAGGCGCTCGTCGCCTACCTGTCGGTCCAGTTCAGCGAGCGCGACGGCGTGCGCCGCCGTCTGATCCCGGGCGTGTTCGGGATCTTCGGCCACGGCAACGTCGTCGGTCTCGGGCAGGCGCTGGAGGAGCTTGGCGACGAGCTGCCGTTCTTCCAGGGCAAGAACGAGCAGGCGATGGTGCACACGGCGCTCGGCTACGCGAAGGCCACCAACCGCACGCAGACGCTCGCATGCGCGGGCTCGGTCGGCCCGGGCGCGATGAACATGCTCACCGGCGCCGGCACCGCGACCGCGAACCACCTGCCGGTGCTGCTGCTGGCGGCCGACGTCTTCATGCACCGCCGCATGGACCCGGTGCTGCAGCAGATCGAGCACCCGAGCGAGCGCGACCTGTCGGTCAACGACTGCTTCCGCCCGGTGAGCCGCTTCTTCGACCGCATCACGCGTCCCGAGCAGTTGCTCAAGTCGCTGCCGGAGGCGATGCGCGTGCTGACCGACCCGGCCGAGACCGGGGCGGTGACGATCTCGCTGCCGCAGGACGTGCAAGGCGAGGCGTTCGACTTCCCCGAGGCCTTCTTCACCCCTCGCACGTGGTCGATCGTGCGCCGCCCGCCCGCCGCGCAGGAGCTGGCGGCCGCGGTCGAGGCGATCCGCACGGCGGACCGCCCGCTGATCGTCGCCGGCGGCGGGGTCCGCTACGCGGGCGCGCAGGAGGAGCTGGCGCGCTTCAGCGAGGAGCTGGGGATCCCTGTCGGCGAGACGTACGCCGGCAAGGGCTGCGGGCCTGCCGGCGAGCTCGGACTCGGCGGAGTCGGCTCGACCGGCACGCTCGCAGCCAACCGCCTTGCCGCGCAGGCCGACTGCGTCATCGGCGTCGGCACGCGCATGCAGGACTTCACGACCGGCTCGCAGGCGCTGTTCCAGGATCCGGACGTGCGCTTCGTGAGCGTCAACGTCGCCTCGCACGATGCGCACAAGCTGGGCTCGGCGCCGGTCGTCGGCGACGCACGCCTGACGCTGGCGGCACTGCGGGAGGAGTTGACCGCGGCGCGCTACGCGACCGGCGACGCGTACCGCGAGCGCATCCGCGAACAGCAGGCGGCGTGGGACGAGGCGCTCGCCGCCGATCTCGCACCGCGCGAGGGCGAGGCGATGAGCCAGGCGCAGGCGCTGCGCGCGCTCAACGAGCGCACGGGCCCCGGTGACGTCGTCGTCGTCGCGGCCGGCACGCCGCCCGCCGACGTCCACCGCATGTGGGACGTTACCGACGGCTCCGAGTGCCACATCGAGTTCGGCTTCTCGTGCATGGGTCACGAGATTCCGGCAGGATTGGGCTATCGCCTGGCGCGCGGGGATGCTGCGGGTGACATCTTTGTCGTGATCGGCGACGGCACCTATCTGATGGGCAACACCGAGCTCGTCACAGCGGTCCAGGAGCATCTCAACGTCAATGTCATCGTCATCGAGAACGGCGGGTACCAAGCCATCCGCTCGCTCCAGGTGGGCAAGACCGGCGTCGCCTTCGGCAACGAGCTGCGGGCGCGCGCCGAGGACGGCGACGGGCGCCTCAGCGGCCCGTGGGTCGAGGTCGACTTCGAGGCCAACGCGCGCTCGATGGGCTGCAGCGTCCACCGCGCGCAGACGCTCGAGCAGCTCGGCACGGCGATCGACGCCGTGCGTCATGAGGACGGTCCGTCCGTGATCGTCGTGCCGGTCGAGCGCTACCGCCTGATGGCGGGCACCGAATGCTTCTGGGACGTCGGCATCTTCCAGGCGTCAGACGACGAGCGCATGCGCGAGCTGTCGGCCGAGCACCGGGCCGGCCAGGCGACGCAGCGCTTCTACGGCCACCGAGCGGAGGGCTAGGCGTTGGACGAGCAGCCGCGCACAGCCCGCCTCCACCAGCAGATGATGCGCACACTGCTGGAGGACATCGCGCGCGGCCGCTACGAGCCGGGCGAGCGGCTGCCGCCAGAGATGGAGCTGGCGGGGCAGCTCGGCGTCAGCCGTGGCGTGGTCCGCGAGCTGCTGCGCAGCCTCGAGGACCGCGGCGTGATCTCGATCCGCCACGGCCGCGGAGCGTGGATCAACCCGACGTCGGAGTGGAACGTGCTCGACGCCGACGTGCTGGCGGCGCTGATGCCGACGGCCGCGAGCGTGAGCGTCCTCTCGCACTACCTCGAGTGCCGCCGCATGCTGGAGACCGAAGCGGCGGCGCTGGCCGCGCAACGGGCGTCCGGAAGAGACCTCTCCGACATGGCCGACGCGCTGGCGGCGATGAGCGCGCTGGCGGTCGAATCGCAGACCGACGAGGAGGCGAACCGGCGCTTCCACGAGGCTGACATCGCGTTCCACGGGGCGATGTTCCGCGCTTCCGGCAACCAGGTGCTGCCGCGCGTGGTGGAGCCGATGCAGCGCGCGATGGTGACATTGCGGCCGCACCTCGCTCTGCACCCGGAGCATCGTCTGCGCAAGACGCTCCCCGAGCACAAGTCGATCCTCGCGGCGATCGCCGATCACGAGCCCGAGCAGGCGCGCGCGGCGATGCGCGACCACCTCGCAACGGTCGAGCAGTACCTGCGCGAGTACCAGATCGAGCGCACCGCAGCCGCCGCCGGCGACGCGGCGCCCGCCGGCCCGCGGGCTTGAGCGCCGCGACGTCGGTCGCGACACGCCCGCGCGTCGGGCTGCTGCTCGGGCTCGGGCTCGTGCTGGCGGCGCTGAACCTGCGCACGACGGTGACGTCGCTGCCGCCGTTCGCGCTGGAGATCCGACATGACCTCGGCCTGTCGGCGGCGGCCGTGGGGCTGCTCACGTCGCTGCCGGTGTTGTGCATGGCCTGGCTCGGCGTCGTCGCGCACCGGCTCTCGGGACGCTTCGGCCGCTCCGCGACGACGCTCGCGGCGATCGTCTGCGTGACGGCCGGCAACGGGCTGCGCGCGGCCGGCGACGAGACGGCCCTGCTGTTCGCGGCGACGCTGCTCGCGGGCGTCGGCATCGCCGCCTGCGGCGTGATGCTGCCGGGGCTCGTGAAGGCGACCTTCCCCGCACACACCGGCATCGCGACGGCCGCCTCGTCGGCCGCGATGCTGCTCGGCGCCGTCGTTGCGGGCGCGCTCTCGGTGCCGCTCTCCCGCCGGCTTGGCTCGTGGGAGGCCGCGCTGGGCTTCTGGGCCCTTCCGGCCCTCCCGGCGGTCCTGGTGTGGGCGCGGATCGCGCGTCGCCGGCAACCGCGCGAATCCGTACCCCGCGAGGAGGCCCTCGCTCACGCATCGCCGTCGCGCGCCGCGTCCGCGCTGCCGTGGCGGGCGCGCGCGGCATGGCTGCTGTGCGGGTTCTTCGCGCTGCAGTCGGCGCTTGGGTACGCGTACCTGGCGTGGCTGCCGGCGGCGTACGAGGACCGCGGCTGGTCGCAGGCGACGGCCGGCGGGCTCAACGGCGTGCTGCACCTCGGGCAGCTCGTGACGGCGCTGCTGCTGCCGTGGCTGATCGACCGCGGGGCCGACGGACGTCGGCGCGACCGGCGGCCGGCGCTCGTCGGCGCCGTCTCGCTCACCGCCTGCGCCGCGCTGTGGCTGTGGGCGCTTCCGGACGTGACTCCGTGGGCGGCGGCGATGCTCGCCGGGCTCGGCCTCGGCGGCGGCTTCTCGCTGACGCTGCTGCTGATCGTCGATTACGCCGGGGACGCCGCGGCGTCGACCGGCCTCGCGGCGATGACGTTCCTCGTCGGCTACTCGATCGCCGCGCTCGCCCCGCTCGCGGTCGGCGCGCTGCGCGACAGCTCCGGCGGCTACGGGGTGCCGTTCGCCATGCTCACCTGCGTCGCGTTCGCGCAGCTGGGGATGGCGACGCGGCTGGGGCCGCGCTACCGGGACACCGTCGGTCAGCCGGCGAGCGCGACCGCGAAGTCGGCGGCCGTCTGAGCGCGAACCTGCTCGACGGTCACGCCGGGCTGCGTCTCGACGAGCGTCATCGTCCCGCCGGCGAAGTCGAACACGGCGATGTCGGTGATCAGGCGGTCGACGACTCGGCGGCCGGTCAGCGGCAGCTCGCAGGCGGCCTTCACCTTCGGCTCGCCGGCCTTGTTGACGTGCTCCATGATCACGACCGTGCGCTTGGCGCCGGCGACGAGGTCCATCGCGCCGCCCATCCCCTTGACCATCTTGCCGGGGATCATCCAGTTCGCGAGGTCGCCGTCCCGAGAGACCTCCATGCCGCCGAGGATCGCGAGGTCGACATGGCCGCCGCGGATCATCGCGAAGCTCTCCGCGCTGTCGAAGAAGGACGCACCGGGCACCGCCGTGACCGTCTCCTTGCCGGCGTTGATCAGGTCGGGGTCGACCTCGCCGTCGAGCGGATAGGGGCCGATCCCCAGCAGTCCGTTCTCGGACTGCAGCAGCACATCCGCGCGTTCCCCGATCAGGTTCGCGATCAGCGTCGGCATGCCGATTCCGAGATTGACGACCATCCCGTCCGCGATCTCCTGGGCGGCGCGCGCGACGATGCGCTCGCGGGGCGTGGTGGCCGTCGCGCTCACGCCGCTGCCTCGCGCACCGTGCGCCGCTCGATCCGCTTCTCGGGCTCGGCTTCGAAGACCCGCTGGACGAACACGCCGGGCGTGTGGATCTCGTCGGGGTCGAGCGCGCCGACCTCGACCAGCTCCTCCACCTCGGCGACCGTCACGCGCCCGGCCGTCGCCGCGAGCGGGTTGAAGTTGCGCGCGGTGCGGCGGTAGACGAGGTTGCCGAGCGCGTCGCCCTTCCACGCGCGCACGAGCGCGAAGTCGCCGACGATCCCGCGCTCCAGCAGGTGCGGCACGCCGTCGAACTCCCGCTCCTCCTTGCCCTCGGCGACCGGTGTGCCGACGCCGGCCGGCACGAAGAAGGCGGGGATGCCGGCGCCGCCCGCGCGCATCCGCTCCGCCAGCGTCCCCTGCGGCACCAGCTCGACCTCCAGCTCCCCGGACAGGAACTGTGCCTCGAAGATCTTGTTCTCCCCGACGTAGGAGGACACCATCGTGCGGATCTGGCGGTTGGCGAGCAGCAGCCCGAGGCCGAAGTCGTCCACCCCGCAGTTGTTGGAAACGACGGTCAGGTCGCGCACGCCGCGTTCGCGCAGCGCCGCGATCGCCGCCTCGGGGATCCCGCACAGGCCGAAGCCGCCGACGACAAGCGTCATGCCGTCCGCGACGTCGCAGACGGCCTCCTCCGCCGTTGGGACCACCTTGCCGGTCATCGAGGGCAGCATGCCGGGAGACGATTCAGAAGTCCAAGACCATCTAGCTCACAGTCTCATAAGATCTGCTTATGGAACTGCGGCAGCTGCGCTACCTCGTCGCGCTCGCCGACGAGCGCCACTTCACGCGTGCGGCCGCGCACGTCAACGTGGCCCAGCCGGCGCTCTCGCAACAGCTGCGCAAGCTGGAGGCCGAGCTCGGCGTGCCACTCGTCGACCGCACGACGCGCAGTGTCCGCATGACGGAGGCAGGTGATCTGCTCGTCGCCCACGCGCGCCGCGCGCTCGCCGAGCTGGACGACGGACGGGCCGAGCTCGCGCGGCTGACCGGGCTCGTCGGCGGGCGCGTGACGATCGGGCTCACGCACACGCCCGGCCCGCTCGACCTCGTGCGGCTGCTGGCCGAATTCCACGCGCGGTGCCCGCAGGTCGAGCTTGCCGTGCGCGAGGACCTCTCCACCACGCTCGCCGACGCGCTGCGGGCAGACGCGCTCGACCTGGCGTTCCTGTCGATCGTCGAGGACGCCGACCGGCGCGGCCTGGAGCTGTGGCGTCTCGCGGAGGAGCCGCTCGTCGCGACGCTGCCGGAGCGGCACCGGCTCGCGGCGCGCACGCGCGTGACGCTCGGCGACCTGCGCGAGGAGGACTTCGTCGCCTTCCCCGCGGGCGCCACGATCCGCCGAGCCGTCGCGCGCGTGGCGGAACAGGCCGGCTTCGCGCCGCGGATCGCGTTCGAGACGCGCGAGCCGGCGCGGGCACGCGCGCTCGTAGCGGCCGGCCTCGGTGTCGCCGTGCTGCCGCGCTCGGACGCGGCCGCCGCCGGCGTGCGCATGGTCGAGCTGCGCGCGCCGACATTGCGCCACCGCATCTCGCTCTGCTGGCGCAAAGGCAAGCCCCACGCGCCGGCCGCGCGGGCGCTGCTGGAGCTGGCGCAGGCGAGCTAGCCGGCGCTCAGCGGAAGCTCGATCTGGTGAGCGCCTTCGTGAGGAAGTGCAGGCCGTCTCTGTCGTTGCCCTGCACGATCAGCTGGTGAAGGAACACGAAGCGCTCGTCGTACCTCGTCCTGCCGTCTCTCAGCAGGAACGGCGCCGGCGGTCTCCAGGCGGTCGCGGGCGTGACGATCCCTTCGAGCATGTGCGTGAACAGCGGGCTTGAGACGGCGAGGTCGGCCGGCGTCGCTTTCGGCGATGGCGGCGGGTCGGGCAGTCGCCGCACCCGGCCGGCGAGTCTCGCGTTTCTCGACGCGCCGTCGAACGCCTCGAGGACGGTCGACTGCTGGTAGCCGGCGTACAGCAGGCGTGCCGAGGTGAGCGCCAGCATGTCGGTCTGCGCCGCGGCGGTCTTCGCCTCGAACATCCAGATCTCCGCGAAGGCGGAGGCGGCCGCGGCTCTGACCGCCGCGAACATGGCGGGGCCGCCGTTGCTGTGCGCCGCCACGCCGAGCAGCGGCGGGTCCGGGGTTCCCCCCGACGGCGCGGCGATGTCGCCGAGCGCGACGAGCGCGGCGTGCAGCTGGCGCAAGATCACCGGCAACTCTCTCGTGTTGGCACCCGGGTGGCCGCCGTTGGAGGGCATCGGCAGCACAAGCGCGACGTGTCTCCCGGATGCCATCAGCGCGTCCTCCCAGCGCCGGTCGAGCACCTCGTTGGCGATCCTCGCGCCGCTCGCGCGCGAGAAGTGGTCGCGGTCGCGGCGCGGCAGCGCGTCGTCGTGGCGCGGCGTGCCGAGGAAGTCCTTCGCGTAGTCGCCCAGCCGCTGGATGCGGGTCGCGTCCATCAGGCTCGCGTCGTCGTCCACGTCCTCCGGCTTGTTCTGCGGGGCGGTCAGGAAGCACAGCACGTCGGTCGCCTGCGCCGAGGTGCACGACGGCGGCGTGGCGCAGATGACGTGCAGCGGCCGGCCGCCGTCGGTGCGAGCCAGCACGCGCACGTTGGCCTGCGCCCCAGTCGTGCGCATCTTTCTGAGCGGTCTCAGCAGCACCACCGGCTGCGCGCCGGTCGCGTCGACGTAGGTGGGGCGCACCGTCACGAGAAAGCCGCTGCCGAGCGCGGTCGGCATGAAGCCGAGCATCGGATGGGCCCCCGCCTGCGCGACGTCCGCACTCGCGCCCGGTGGACGCACGAAGTAGCGCAGTGGCACGGGCGGCAGCGGCGCCGGCTGCAGTTGGTACTCCTGGCGGATCCGCAGCACGCTCATGCTTCTGCCGATGAAGTCGGGCAGGAACTCGACGGTCAGCTCGACCGTCGGCGTGCCCGTGAACGCCGGCAGCGTGAATTCCTGTCTGCCGGTCGCGACCGACGTCGGCGGCACCGGCGCGCCCGCGAGCGTCACGCTCACCTGTGCCTTGGCGAGCAGGAAGTGCGACCCGTTCTGCCAGCTGACGGTCAGTTGCATCTAGATGGTCGATTCCACGAAATTGGTGGATGCGACAACCATCTAGCCCTCCGCCGTCTCGAGTTCGGTGTCGACGGGCTCCTGCTCGCCGACGCCCGCCTGCGGGCCGAGCGACAGGAACGCGAGCAGCGCGTCGGCGCGCGCCGCGAGCACGTCGAGCGGGTCCTCGTCGGCCGGCGGCGGGGCCTGCAGCGCGCGCTCCAGCTCGTGCAGCGGCTGAGGGTCGGCGCCTTCGTAGAGCACTGCCAGCAGCTCGTCGGGCACGACCGTCAGCCACGTCTGCGGCGCGGGCGGGTCGGGCAGCGGCGCGACCGCGGAGGCGACCCAACCGGGCACCGCCTCCGGCGGCAGCGTCAGCGTCTCGCCAAGGACGGGCGGGTGGTCGCTGAGCGCGGAGAAGCCGTCGGGATCGCCGAGGAAGCGCTCCCCGAGGCCGGCCTCCGTGTCGCCTTCCTGCACCACGTAGCCGTCGGGCGGGACCCATGCGGACAGCGTCGGCAGCTCGGCCGGGGCCTCGACGCTTGGCGGCGGCGGGTCGAGCACGACGCTCGCCATCGCGCCGTCGCCCGCCTGCAGCGCGAGCCGCGCCGTGCGCCCTTCGATCGTCACGCGCGCGCCCGCGCCCTCCGTGCGCGGCGCGCCCTCCAGCGGCGCCAGCAGCTCGGCCTCGACGTCCATGCGCGCGACGACGATCACGTCGAGCCGCTCGGACGCGCCGAGCGGGAAGCTCGTGCTTGCGAGCGCGGCCGGCGTCACGACGATCGCCGTGCCCTGCTCGACGCCGTCCGCCGGACGGTCGAGCAGGTCGCCGAGCGCCGCCAGCGCACTCCCCGGATCGAGCGTGAGCAGCGACGGACCGGCGAGCGCCAGCTGCGCGACGCCCTGCTCGTCGGTTGCGGCGACGCTGCCGTCGTCGGCGCTCACGAGCACGCCGGACAGCGACTCGCCGTACTGGTTGACGACGGCGACCGTCGCGGCGGCGATCGGCGGCGCCTCGGCGGCGGCGCGGATCGCGTCGAGCCGCTGCACCGTCAGCGGGCCGACGTCGTCTATCACCGCTGCGGGCGCCACGCCCAGCTCCTCGATCTTGAACGTGCGCACGAGGCCGGCCGTCTCGTCGCCGTAGTCGCCGTCGGGACCGTGCAGCGGCAGCGAGCCGGGGCGCCAGTCGAGCAGCGCGAGCTGGACCTTCCCGACCGCCGGATCTCTGCGGTTCTGCGTGCGCGAGATGCGCGTCAGGCCGCCGCCCGGCGCCGGCGCGTCGTCCGCGATCGCCTCCAGCAGCCCATCCCCCTGAAACAGCACCGACTGGAACTCGAACATGTGTCGCCTCCTGGCGCACGAGTCTAACCACCGGGTTGCGGTGCGGCGCAGGATCCCGCTAGGGTCGGCGCAGGCGGGAGAACGGAGCGGCGGGAGATGACTCCGAACGGATTGTTGACGCGCCTCACGGATCATCTGTGGGCGCTGGCGGACGACGCGGCGAGGGTCCTCGGCGCGCAGGCGAGCGCATTCGACACGGACGCCACGGCCCCCGCGCCGCTGCAGGGGCGGCTGCTGGTCGCGTTCGACGCGCTG
>Ga0126311_10000029_pt1 | contig 81373 bp, 67 predicted proteins | sample Plot61_FD_92539 | JGI IMG/M metagenome (GOLD analysis project Ga0126311, IMG submission 92539) | Serpentine soil microbial communities from UC McLaughlin Reserve, CA, USA - Plot61 | ecosystem: Environmental > Terrestrial > Soil > Grasslands | place: USA: UC McLaughlin Reserve, Lake County... | reverse complement strand
CACCGGCGACACCGTCAGCGGCCAGATCCGGCCGCCCAAAGAGGGTGAGCGCTATTTTGCTTTGATCAAAGTCGAAGCCATCAACTTCGAATCTCCGGATCAGGCGCGCGAAAAAGTCTTCTTCGACAATCTCACGCCGCTCTATCCGGAAGAGCAGTTGAAGATGGAGACGCTGTCTGACAATCTGTCGGCGCGAGTCATCGATCTGGTGACGCCGCTCGGCAAGGGCCAGCGTGGATTGATCGTCGCGCCGCCGCGCACCGGTAAAACGATGCTGCTGCAAACCATCGCGAACTCAGTCACGCACAACCATCCCGAAACAACGTTGATCGTGCTGCTCATCGACGAGCGACCTGAAGAAGTCACCGACATGCAGCGCTCGGTTAACGGCGAAGTAATCTCGTCAACGTTCGATGAGCCACCTACTCGCCACGTGCAAGTGGCTGACATGGTGATCGAGAAAGCGAAACGACTCGTCGAGCACAAACGCGACGTTGTGATCCTGCTCGACTCGATCACGCGCCTCGCACGCGCGCACAACGCAGTCGTGCCACCCAGCGGCAAGATCCTCTCGGGCGGTATCGATTCAAACGCGCTGCAACGTCCGAAGCGATTCTTCGGCGCCGCGCGTAACATCGAGGAAGGCGGCTCGCTGACGATCATCGCCACTGCGCTAATCGACACCGGCTCGCGCATGGACGACGTGATCTTCGAAGAGTTCAAAGGAACAGGTAACTCGGAAATCCACCTCGATCGTCGCCTGAGCGATAAGCGACTGTTTCCTGCAATCGACTTGCAACGCTCCGGCACGCGCAAGGAAGAGTTGCTGATCAGCAAGGAAGACCTCAATCGCATCTGGGTAATGCGGCGGGTGCTGAATCCGCTCTCGCCTGTCGAGCAGATGGAAGTCGTGCTCGAGCGACTGGAGAAGACGAAGTCCAACGCCGAATTTCTCGCCTCGATGCAGAGCTAGTTAAATCAGCCACAAAGAGGCACAAAAGGCACAAAATTATACTTGTGCTTTATGTGCCTTTTTGTGGCTATATTCTTGGCCCAAAATGCGTGTCGCCATCCTTACTTCAGAAGCTGTGCCTTTTGCCAAAACCGGCGGGCTGGCCGATGTATCCGGCGCTTTGCCGAAAGCGCTGCAGAATCTCGATGTCGATGCGAAGCTTATCCTCCCGCTCTACGAGCAAGTCGATCGCACCCTCCTGAATGGCGGCTCGGTTGAGAATGTGCGCGTCGAGTGGCGCGGCAAAGTTCACCAGGTTCGCTTTTTGTTTAGCGATGCCGCGGGCGCGCCGGCTTACCTGCTCGACGCACCGGAGTTCTTTGCGCGTCCGGCAATCTACGGATTCAACGACGACTACATTCGTTTCGCATTCTTCTCGCGGGCCGCGCTCGCACTGCTCAAGCACTTGAGCTTCGAGCCCGACGTCGTACACGGAAACGATTGGCCCTGCGGTTTTGCGATGGCTGAGCTGCGCGCACGTCGTCGCCACGAAGCGTTCTTTCAAAACACGAGGAGCCTGTTTTCACTTCACAACGTCGGTTACCAGGGTTTGTTTGACGCTGGCGATCTCTGGTGGCTTGGCTTCGGCGATTCATCCGAGCGAGACGACTTCATGCTCGACCGCACCGCCTCTGCTTTGAAAGCGGGAATCATAACGGCTGACGCGCTCTCGACCGTGAGCCCGCGTTACGCACAGGAGATTCAAACTCCCGATCAAGGTTATGGGCTCGATTGGTTGCTGCGTTCACGTCGCGATCGTTTGGTGGGTATTACGAATGGAGTTGATTACGGCCTTTGGAATCCCGAAACTGATCCACACATCGCGGCAAACTTTTCCGTCGACGATCTATCAGGCAAGCGCGAGTGCAAGATCGATCTGCTGCGTCGTTTTGGTTTACCGGAAGATCCGGACCGGCCTATCATCGCGATCATCTCGCGCCTCGTGGGCCAGAAGGGTTACGATCTAATTCGTCAACTGTCTTATCCGATTCTCGCAACCGGAGCTTTCTTCATCGCGCTCGGCAAGGGCGCGAAAGAGTACGAAGACTTTTTACAATGGTGGCACGACACCGCGCCGCGTCAGGTTGGAATTTACAAAGGTTACGCGGGCGAGCCACTCGCGCATCAGATCGAAGCGGGCGCTGACATGTTTCTCATGCCGTCGTTGTATGAGCCTTGCGGATTGAATCAGATGTACAGCATGCGTTACGGCACCGTTCCGATTGTGCGGGCCACAGGTGGTCTGGACGACACGGTCCAACACTTCGATCCGTTAGACGGAACGGGCACCGGTTTCAAGTTTGGACCGTACGAAGCGGGCGCGTTACTTGAAAAAATACGCGAAGCCCTTTACTTTTATGCGCGGCCTGAGCAGTGGCAAAAGATTCAGCGCAACGGAATGTTAGTCGATAATTCCTGGGAAGCTGCTGCAAAGAAGTACATTCAGCTATATGAGGAGATGGCAAATCTGTGAGTCAATGCTGAAGGCATTGATCCGTGAAAATCCGTGGCAAAAGTTATCGCAGTGATTGGCGCCCAGTGGGGCGACGAAGGTAAAGGCAAGATCGTCGATCTGCTCGCCGAGCGTTTCGACATCGTCGCTCGCTACCAGGGCGGACACAACGCCGGCCACTCGGTCCAAGTCGGCGATCAGTCGTTTGTGTTGCACCTGCTGCCGTCCGGAATCGTGCACCGCGGCAAGACGTGCGTGCTCGGCAACGGCATGGTCATCGACCCGAAAGCATTCTTTGTCGAAGCGGATCGTCTGATGCAACAAGGCATCGAAGTCTCACCGGAGCGCGTCAAGATCAGCTCGCGCGCGCATTTGATTCTTCCGTATCATCGCGCTCTGGACCACACCAGCGAAGAACGACTCGGCAACGAGAAAGTCGGCACTACTTTGCGCGGCATCGGTCCGGCATACGAAGACAAAGCCGGCCGCCGCGGCATTCGCACTGCTGACGCGCTCGTGCCTGACGTGCTGCGTTCGCGCATCGAGCGCAATCTCGAAGACGCGAATCGCATCATCGAAGCTTACGGCGGCGAGCGTCTCGACGCAGATGAGATCTTCGAAGAGATGTCGGTGTTGACGGAGCGTCTTGGACCATTCATCGCTGACACGACTCACTATCTCAACGTCGCCGCAACTGAAGGCCGCTCGATACTGCTCGAAGGCGCACAGGCAACACTGCTGGACGTAGACCACGGCACTTATCCGTTTGTGACTTCGTCAACTACGGTCGCCGGCGGTGCGATCATCGGCACCGGTCTCGCTCCGCACCGTCTGAATGGCGTGCTCGGCATCGTTCGCACTTATACCACGCGCGTTGGTGAAGGCCCGTTTCCGACCGAGATGCTCGAAGGTGAAGCGGAGTTGGGTCAGATGATTCGTGAGCGTGGTCGTGAGTATGGCGCTTCAACCGGCCGGCCGCGTCGTTGTGGCTGGTTTGACGCGTTTGCGACTCGCTATGCAGCGGAGATCAACGGGTTCTCTTCAGTGGCGCTGACAAAGCTCGACGTGCTCGACACGCTCGACGAGATCAAAGTCTGCACTGGTTACAAACTCAACGGAAGAGTGTGCGAATCGTTGCCGGCAGTCTCGCAGGATCTGCGGCGCATCGAGCCTGTCTATGCAACGTTGCCGGGTTGGCGCAGCGCGACGCTCGGCATGACGGAGATGAGTACCCTTCCCAGTAATGCGCGTCGTTACGTCGACTTTCTTTCGGAACAGATCGGGGTGGAGATCGGTCTTGTCTCGACTGGTCCAGAGCGCATGCAGACAATCATTGTGCAGAATTCTGCACTCGGTGGCTGGCTCCGCGATAGTAAATGAAGATGTAAGCGGCGACGACCCAGTCAAACGTGATACACGCAAACACGTAGGCTAACGGAGCGTAACCGCGGCCTGGTCCAAGATGGTGAGCGCCGAAATCCCAGACCGGGTGCAGCAGCCAGCCCAGTGCGAGCCACTTCGCCGGTCCCTTCCAACCGAGTAGTCCCAGCGTTCCGAAAGCCACAACCTGAAGCAACTCGAGCAATCCCCAGATCGCCGGCGGCCGCGCCACTACGGCGAAACCGAAGTACGCACCTGCGGCAGCAAACAGCCCCGTCGCCAGTAAAGTTCGTCCCACTAAGTCTTGCACAAACTTCGACAGCAGGAACGCAATCAGCGACAACACCGCTCCCCCAATCGCGCCTTCGATCAGCACCGCACGAATCAGCTCAGCTTCTGTCATTGATAAGTTTTAATAGCATAAGCAGTCGCAAAATCGGTACGCGTCCGTACCGCTCTTTTGGACAATCGCGCGCGGCTTCGGTAGAATGCCTTCCGTTCCTCGCAAGCAGAGCACGCCATTGCGTGCTCTCTGCATGTAGATGGGCCGATAGCTCAGTTGGTAGAGCAACTGGCTTTTAACCAGTGGGTCGCAGGTTCGAGTCCTGCTCGGCTCAAAACCTAATAAAAACAGCATAACTGAAATCTCAGGCCAGAATTTGACTAACTGGTTTGGAGTTTCTATGTCTGCTGATTTCGAGCAAATTTGTAAAGGAACGGATTTACCTGAAGAACGTTTCTTCTCGGACTGTTGACTTCTATCGGGATTGCTGGAGGGTCGTTCGAAAGATACGGAGGTGAGTTAACTAAGCCTGGCTTGAACAAATATGTGATTGCAATGAGGGAAGCTGGAGTTAAGCCTGTCTCCTGAACACGTTCATCTCAGGCATTAATGTCTATTTGAGATGGCGACATGAAACGGCAAAGGTGAGCTGTTAAAGATTCAAAAATAAAAAGTCGAACAGACAGTATTCCGTCTCTATCAGACGGTGGCCTTCGAGCGCTCCTTACGTTTAAGCCGATGAGCTTTGGTGAGAGACGACTTCATACTTTGATTCTAACTGCGCTTGATTCGGGCTGCCGTGTCAACGAACTGCTTACCCTTCAAAGAAATTCCGTCGATTTCGATAATCTGCTTTTCACCATTCGTGGGAAAGGAAATAAGCAAAGAATAGTTCCATTCTCCTTTGAGGTACGAAGGATATTGTATAAGCTCCTCCAGCGACATTCGTTTGAATTGGTGTTCTGTACGAGGCATGGAGGCAAGGTTAGTTACCACAACTTGAATCGTGACTACAGAAAGTTGTGTGAGAAGTTAAAGATTAAGAAGGAAGGTTCTTTCCACCGGCTGAGGCGTACTTTCGCTTTAAATTCCGTTCGTAACGCCGGTGGATTATTCCATCTTCAGAAACAGTTAGGCCATACTACTTTGACTATGACAAGGAGATACACAGAATTAGAAACTACGGACTTACAGAAAGCTCATACGTCTTTACTGTCGAGGTTGAGGGTTTAGGTTCAAACCCATCCGAGGAGTCGTTATGGAAGATGATGACGTAAAGAAACTGGCAGCTAAAATCGGTTGGGATGACAGTAGCTTCGCATTCAGGCATGGCTTTACGGTCAGCGACGAAATACTTACCGCCATAGGATGTGCCGTGGTTTGTCAATCCCATATTGAAATGCAGTTTGCAATGTTGATTTCACACTTCTTGAATGTCGATGAGAACAAGGTTGTTGCTTTAACCTCCGGCATGTCATTTAAGAACCTCGCTGCGGCTCTTAGCTCTATGGTGTTGTTATCAGTCGACCAAGACTCACAGGCCTATCAAGAGTTCAAAACTTTAATGGGTAAGCTTCAGCACTTTGAGGAATTCAGGAATCAGATATCGCACTCGGTATGGGCACATTCGCAGGACTTCGCTAGTGGTAGGGCAACGAGAATAAAAACGACAGCGAGGCAAGGTCGAGGCGTAAGGCACGACAGAGAAGAAGTGGAAATCGCACGAATTTCCGAAGCGTTAAACGAGGCGACTCAATCATTAATGAAACTAGTCTTGTTGGTATCAGCACTAGCTGGAAAACCTATCCAGTGGCCGTCGTCAGCTGAGCTAGGGTGAATCTCGATATTCATCAACGACTCTTTGTAATTGTTCGTTAGTCATCTCTTCCTGTTGATGATCAATGCGGTCTAACTCTTGGATGATTCCGTGGCCGTACTCTGCTTCTAAGGCAATGGCATATTTGGTTAGATTGCCGGGCCATCCGGTTACAAAAGGTATTGAGGCTTAATGTTCCTGGGGTCGTAGTCAATAAGTTTAGTTCTTATCTGCCCTGACACATCCCCGAAAAACTGGACCAGGCATGGGGATCGCGAAGCTGACTCGGCTGCGACAGTTGGAAGACGAAAACAAAAAGTTAAAAGCGCTGGTGGCGGATCTGACGCTTGATAAGCACATGCTGCAAGAGGTGCTCAGAAAAAAGTTCTGAAGCCGGTGCGCAAGCGGGCTCAGGCGCAGTTTCTGTGCAGTAATTTTCAGGTCTCGGAAAGACGAGCCTGCCGGGTGCTGAAACTGCAGCGGTCCGTCTATTACTATCGCCACCGGAGAGATCCGCAAACAGAACTGCGACTGCGTTTGAAAGACCTGGCCGCAGCGCGCGTGCGTTACGGCTACCAATGCTTACACACGTTGCTGGTGCGCGAAGGCTGGCAGATCAACCTCAAGCGGGTGTACCCGCTTTATCACGAGGAAGGCTTGAGTTTACGATTGAAAACGAAGAAGAAGCGCATCAGCGAACGACGCGTGCCGCTCTCGCGGCCCGTTGCGCCCAATGAATGTTGGAGCATGGATTTTGTGCATGATCGACTGGCTGATGGGCGTCCCTTTTCGCTTGTTAACGTTAGTCGATAACTTTAGTCGAGTTAGTCCGGCGATCGAATGCGATTTTTCTCTGAACGGGCAACGCGTGGTGGCGGTGCTAGAGCGCTTGAAGGAGTCGGGCTTGCCACAAACGATCAAGGTCGACAACGGCAGCGAGTTCATCTCCAAGGCGCTCGATGCCTGGGCGCATCGGCACGGCGTGAAAACTCGAGTTCAGCCGGCCCGGCAAGCCAACTGACAATGCTTTCAGTGAAAGCTTCAACGGCAGATTGCGACAGGAGTGCTTGAATCAAAACTGGTGTCTCTCCCTCGCTGACGCGAGGGAGACGATCGAAAACTAGCGCCAGGACTACAACGAATATCGGCCCCACAGCTCGCTGGGCCAACAAACGCCAAGCGAATTCGCGGCCGATTGGCAACAAACCCGAACCGATCCAAAAGCCGGATCTTTAACTCACGAAATGGTCCAATAATCGGAGGTGTCACGCCCGGAAACCTCTACTTTTTCAATGGCCCGGTTTTAAGGGAGGGTTACAACCGAATACAACTATAGAGCCGATAATAATAATGGTACTGGGCGTCATTACTCTGCTCCAGGATAAGTCGAGCAGGCAAATTATACGATTATTAAAGGACTGTGATAAGGTTGAGCCACTGGCTTCACACTTTCAGTAGCTGTTTCTAATCAAAAGGGTTAAGGAAGTAAACAACTGTAGGAGTCCGAAGGACCACTTCCTTTTAACCAGTGGGTCGCAGGTTCGAGTCCTGCTCGGCTCAATTCCAAGTCTGCAAAGTTCAAACCTTCACCCTTCCGGAGGTTCTCAATGCAACAAACAGATTCCGTTACCGAGAACGAGAAACTGAAAAATGAAGTCACGAGTTTCCAGCAGAACAACTGGGATACTAATCAATTTACGGTTACGGCAGCACTAGGTCTCGTCAAGAATTTAAGAGAACTCGGGGACCGGCGTTTAGCGCAGGAAGTATTAACGCACGCGCTTACGTCGTACCCGCAAAATGTAGAGTTCTTCAACGAGCAAGGCTACCTCGACCTTGACGCCAAAAAATATGACAAAGCTGTTAAATCGTTTGAGAAGACAATCAAAAAGGCGCCTGCCGCCGCGAATCAACTTCGCATCGACGCGCTGATAGGCGCGGGTGCCGCACAGCGAAACCTGCGGCACTTTGAAAAAGCTGCGGAGCTGTTTCCGCAGGCTGTTGCTGCTTCCGCTGATCCACCGGCTGTAGCATTGGTGATCGAGCAGGGCTGGCTCGCCTTTTACAAGAAGTGTTATGAAGATGCGTTTGCGCGGTTTCAGCAAGCCGCCGATCGACTGTCCGAGGATAAAAAGCACGAGGCACGCATCGGCCTGCTCGCCTCCCGACGGCAACTCGATCTACTTTCAGCGCCCTGTAACGATGACGGATCAAAGCAACTAGTATCCGGCTGGCGTAACGCAGGAGTGGACCCGAACGAGATCATCAGTATCTTTGTCGATTGCAGTAAGTCGGTGCTTGAGCATCTGAATCTGTATCCGGCGGCCCTCAGAAATGCCGAACACCTCCTCCAGATCGACAAGAATAATCCAGACGGAATCTACTGCAAGATCGGAGCGTTGAAGTGGCTACGCCGTTATCCGGAAGCGGAAAAGACTTATCGTGAGGCCCCTCATGAGATGCAAACTAATATCGACATCTGGAATGAGCGGGCTAACAGCCTTTACGAGCAGAAGCGATACCACGAAGCGTACCTGCACTACAGCGGTAAAGTCCTGGATCGTCCCAACCTCACCGCAGCAGAAAAGGAACTCAAGGAACGGTTGAAATCCAATCTCGAGGCTCGCGAGTGGGCCATCGTGTCGCTACGCAAGATGCGCCGCTTCGACGACGCTCGACGAGAGGTGGAAGCCGCACTTGCAGATTTCGATCAAGGGCTGAACTTCATCACCGAGCTTGGGGCTCTTCACTACGCCCAAAAAGATTATGACAACGCTATCAAGCTCTTCGATCGCGGTCTCGAACTAGATGATTACGATACGTTTGCGTTGCAGTGGCGGACAGCGTCGTTAAGAAAAAAGGGCAAGCTCGTAGAAGCTAAGCGAGCCATGGATGAGGCGCTCAGGAAGGTTCCCTATTCAACGAGACTATGGGACGAGCGTGGCTGGCTGGCATTTGATGAAAAAGACTATGAAGCCGCTATCAAAGCGTTCGAAAAGGCAAGTGAGCTGGATCCTTATCTGATTAATAAGCAGCTTGCAAAGGTCGAAGCTCTTCTCCTCCTCCATCGCTCAGATGACGCGCTCGAAGTCCTGAAAAAGCTTGAGCAACAGTTTCCCAACGATGCTGAAGTTTCGGAACAGCTTTGCTGGCTTTACATTCGCTTGGGACAAAATGAACTGGCCCGAGAACAGCAGATACGGCTCAGGCAAATGTATCCAAACAGCGCGTTGGCGTTTAATGCCCAGGGAGGTTACGAGCTCGCACAAAGGAACTACGTCGCTGCGGAACAAGCCTTTCGTAAGACCATCGCTTTAGTCGATTACGAGCCGCAGTACCATCTTAATTTAGCGTGGGCATTGATCCGGCAGGTGAGAGCTCCAGGTGAGGCGGGAAGATTAGAAACGCCAAAGAGGGAAGAAATCATCGAGCAGGCCAAGTCGCATTGTCGAATCGCCCTAAAGCTTGATCCTTTCAATGCGAAAGCATACGGGTGCCTTGGCGTAATCGCCTTTAAACAAGATGCGTTTCTCGACGCCAAATTCTATTTTCAGAAGTCGATTGACGTTAATCCGAATGAAGGCAGCTACGTCGAACTCGGATCGCTCTATTGTCAAATGGGTTGTTACGACAAAGCTGGCGAAACGCTTCAGAAGGCGTTGGATCTTAACCCCACGGCGCACGCTTATATAGAGCTCGGCAATGTGGCTGTGTTTAAGGAAGATAACAAGGAAGCAATCAGATACTGTCGCGAGGCTGTTTCTGTAGACCCAAGGAATCCGGAGGCCCATCGAGCTCTGGTGATTGCGTTGATGCGTGCCGAGCAGTATGAGGAGGCAGAGTTGGTGGTGCGAAAAGCGCTGCGTGCTTTAGCCACGGCCAGGCCCTGGCGCCTTCATCTGTTATTAGCGCAGATACTGGTTCGTCTCGGCGACATCGCGAACAAGGATCGCAAAAAGAAAGACCTCGATCTTTATGAGGAAGCGCTTAGCTACGTGAACGAGGCAAGACAATTGAGTGCTCCACATGCTGACATATCATTCCACCTCGGCATCATTCAATACCGGCTCGAAGACCTTTCCACGTCGCAAAAGAGCTTTGCCGAGTGCCTGAAACTGAACCGAGATCGCTTTGACGCCGAGCGCAACAGCCGCATCGTGAGGGCTGCGATAGATCAACAACGGCGGCTTTTCATGATTAATAAGTCATACAGTTATATGCTCGCCGGTGTTTGTATCGTGATGTTGACGATTTTATGGTTCTCCTATTTTCGCGGATACAAGCGCACCATCATGGTCAGTCCAGCAACGACTGCGAGCAGCACGGCAAAAGAGCCTGTCCCGACGGACGAGTACATTATCGATCGACCGCTCTTGAACGTGATGACACCCATCTTGCTGGGGTTACTCACGATTGCGGCCTTGCTCCCGAATTTAAGTAAGTTGAAGCTGCCTGGCTTTGAAGCCGAAATCACTGAACCGAAATCAGCGGAACCAAACATTTCCACCGGACCAAGGGGTGAAATCGGCTTCGGCAGCTCGCTCCCGATCATCGATCCGGAGCCTCGTTAGTTACTGCGTCGCCAGTTCGAGTGATCTTGGTCTACAAGTCCCAAACGGCGCTGTTTTGGAATGACGAGGGTCGTAGTCTCTCTTAGCTTCCCATTGACATTTGTAGATCGAATCGCTGTAAGCAAATTCTTTACCGTTCCGGTCGATGAGCTCTGTCGGATACAGGACTGCTATGCCCATGGCTGTCGGCGTGATGAATGAAGTCGTCAACACCAGGCTCTGACTGAACACAGTCTGCGGGCTGCGCTTCCAACTGAAGAGGTCGCCGGCTACCGGTATCCCGCTAAATACGCCGCGCCAGATCGGGCCGATGATTGGCACGTAACCTCGTCCACCATTCAACGTGCTCTGACTTACAAAGGCTGAGAGATCAAAGAAATCCAGCGGCTCAATGTAAATGCTGGTTTTTACCTCATGCTTGCTAACGCGAGATACTGGTTTCACATTCGCGGGAGGTGGTCCAACCTGTGGATCTCCGGTCTTAAAATCCACCGCCAGCTCAGCACTGGTCATGTTGCGCAAAACGTTGGGAGTGACACTGATAGTGACTCCCGATTGCAACTCGCGCCACACCGAGCGCTCTTCACCAAGCGCACCGATGAGACCTATGACCTTCTCAAGTGGCAGTGCCCCCACAACATTATCAGCGGGCACAAAAGGAGTAACTCCCTTGGTTAGACTATCAGCAGTTTTGAGTAGCTCAGAGAGCCGGAGCGGTGGAGTCACGTCGAAAGCGTTTACCGAAGTCGAGGCGACTTCCGCGGTAACACCGCTGAGACTTGCGACCGAAGTCTTTCCGACTTGCGCATACTCAACATCGTCGAACTCTCTAACGATCTCCCTGATTCGATCCAGCGCCGGCGCGACAAACATCTCCTGTATGTCCACGTTTAAGGCGTCAATGGATGCTTGCAGGCGACTGTTGAGTGTCTCGGCTGACTGTTGCAAATAATAAGCACTGAAACATTGTGGTTGATGTACCAATCGTCCGAATTGGAAACCAAACTCAACCACTGCAAGCCGTGCCTGCATGACTCTGTCGATTATTGAGCCGTCAGTCTTCCACTCATTTCTATCCCAGGTAAGTCCACGCCCATTGAGAAATCGTCGCAATGCGGGTGCGTCGGTTTCGGCGTCCTTTGCTTTATTCTTGCTCTTCTTTCGTTTTTCACCGTAGCGCTCGCGCGCTCTCTCTTCAGCTTGACGTTGATTTCTTACCCTTCCCTGAAGGTCATTCGCCATCTTGATCAGCGCCGCTTCCGGTTCCTTAGCGGCCGTCAAACGTAAAAGAATATCGGCCATCGCGAGGGGATGATCCGGACTCAACGCGGACGTGTAGAACAAGTTTTCCTGAAGCATGTTTTGGAACTCTGCGTCCAGTTGTATTCCGCGCGCGGCTATTTCAAGATCGTTGTAAAAACGCCGGACTTTCAGTTGAGTCTTATCGATCTCCGTGCGCACCTTAACCATGACGTCGGCCAAATGCTCGGGATTTCTGCTCGAGATCTGAAGTCCCCACATATCCATTACGATACCCGGGCGCGGCAAATCAAGGGTCGCTATTATGCGACGTGCGTAACTCCTTTGTTTGGCCGGTCCGTAGAGGATGATTTCGTCCTCGGCCGGACTGTTAACAATCAGGCCTTTCAGTGGTCCTTCCGCCTTGGCGGCATCAGTAAGCACTTGTTTGATCTGAGTGCCTGCACGCATGTAGTACAGTTTAATTCTTTGTCCTGCTTCTGTTCCCGTCTCATCCTGTTCTCGATTTCCACAGGTCGAGCGAAGGGTCGAGTTGGTATTTGGAGTTTGTGCTCTGAGGAGGCTTTGCGGCAAAAGCAGCGCGATCAAAAGCACAGGCAACGTGATTCGGGAATATTGTGCACTTCGTTTCATAACTCTGGTCTCCTGGATCGTACTTGGCGGTCTGTAAGCTATGAAAAAATGAGAAAAATCGTTTCTCTAGTTGGCAGGAGTTTTAGCCACAAAGAGGCATAAAAGACTTCCTGGGGCTATCGCAGAATTTTGGTTTGGGTTGATAAGGCAAAGAAATGGGCGCTGCTGAGACCTGTCGGCTCAGCAGCGCCCACGGCCTCACCCTCCTGGGAGATGGCGTGAGGCTAATCAGAATAGCGCTTCGTTATATCCGCCGCCAAACAATCATCGCAAGACTCAATCGATGCAAGTTTTTCAATGAATTTAAGAAACACTCCTACTTACTCCCGCCCTCCCGCACAGAACGCAGGTCTGGTCTCACAGCATGCGGAACGACGGTTTTAGCCAATCAGGCTAATTATCGTCAGGATTAAGGTCGTCATCGTCGTCGTCGAAATGCTGGTTGTTGAGGTTGATTGTGCCGTCGGATCTATCGGCGGCGGTTTCGCGCCGGGTGAGTATATTGTCCCCGCAAATGTAGAAACAGCGAGGGTTAAACTCAGAGTCACGATCGCGCCCGTTCGGCGTAATTTGTTCACTTGTCGGTGCCTCCTAAGGTGATTCAGGTTTTGCATTGAGTACTAGAGAGCGATGCAAAATTTTCTAAAAACAACCTAGAACACTGCAACTTTTCTTGCAAGAGTGCGCGGGAGTGGTTAAGATTCGGTTGCAGTGCTGACCTGAGCTTTTAGTTCTCACATGACTTTACGGGCCTCACTCTTTCGCGAGCTAGTCAAGCCAAACCTCAGTGTGGTGGGCCGTGCGGAGCTATGCTGTGAACTCGCCAAAGAATTTGAGAACCGTGGCGATTACGAAGAAGCATGCGAAGTGCTATCTGTTTTTTGGCCCCGCATCGGTGAGCATCCCAAACTCGAAGGCCTGGAACGATCCACGGCCGCCGAGGTGTTATTGCGTGCGGGAGTGTTGACTGGAATTATCGGGAGTAGTCGTCAGATCGCGGACGCACAGGAGACAGCCAAGGATCTAATCAGTCAAAGCCTCACGATATTTCAAGCGCAACGATACAAGAACAAGTTAGCGGAAGCGCAGATAGAACTCGCACTGTGTTACTGGCGCGCGGGCGATTACAACAACGCATCCGACTTGCTCAAGATTGCTCTCGATCAGGTGGGAATTGACTGCGAGTTGAAGGCGAAAGCAATAATTCGTTTGTCCATTGTTAAGGTTGTTTCCGGCCATGTCACTGAAGCGTTGCAATGCCTCACCGATAACGCCCCTCTGTTTCAGAAGATCAGCAATTACACTCTCAAGGGTTGTTACTACCAAACACTCGGAGATGTACTCAAGGATCTTTGGCAATCGGGAGTGCCGGGAGACTACCTCGATCGCGCCTTAGTCGAGTATGCCGCGGCGAGTTATCACTTTGAACTGGCGGATCACAGGCGTTATCGCGCTAACGTCGAAAACAATCTGGGCCTGATTTATTTCCAGGTCAGCCGTTGCAAGGAAGCGCACGAGCATCTGGATCGCGCCCGCCGCATGTTTACCAGCCTCAAAGACAAGAATGCAGTAGCACAAGTGGATGAAACGCGCGCGCGCGTGTTGCTGAAAGAAAGGCGATATGACGAGGCCGAGAAACTCGCGCGTTTTTCAGTGCGGACTTTAGAAAAGAGCGACATGCAGTTGCCGTTAGTAGAATCACTCACAACCTACGGCACAGCCCTGGCGCGCCTTGGAAACTACGGCGCTGCTCTTTCAACCTTCCGTCGCGCCATCGACGGCTCTCAGCAGATCGGCTCTCTCAATGGTGCCGGACAAGTAGCACTCACTGTTTTTCAGGAAATGGGAGAACGTTTAGCAGTAAACGACAAGGGGAGTTTTATTTCCGGGCGAAGTTTCACTGAAGAAATACAAGCACTTGAAAGTGACCTGATAAAACACTCTCTTGAGACAAACGAGGGCAGCGTCACCCGCGCAGCCACCAATCTCGGCATCTCGTATCAGGAATTAAATTACATGCTGGAAACACGCCACCGTGACCTGGTCCACCACAGGACTCCAGTGCGTCGCCGCCCACGGAAAGAGTGAGCCACAGATTTCTCAATCTACTTGATGAGCCGATCAGCGGTTTGCGCGCATAAACCACGCAAAAATTATTCTGTGAGGATCGACAAATACGCCTTCCATGGTCCAACGGCATCACCGTACTGCTTCGACATCACGCGGACGACTTGCCTGATGTGACCGAGATCGTGGACCACCCATGTGGATAACAATTGCTTCAGCGTCACCACACCAAGTTCCGGATGGCGGCCACGCTTGTCTAACAGATCAGATGTCAGGTTCATAGACCGTAATTCGCGCAGGTTTTCAGCACGCAATTGCGCGAAGGTGTCTAGCAAATCCCCCAGCGACTTCCCTTTTGACTCCTCAAACATCGCCACCCGATCGAACGGCTCGAAAGCTCTTGTCTCGCCGTGTTCGAGAATGATCTTCGCGCGCGGGATCCAGTCAGTCTCATCGCCGTGAATCAAATGACCAATCACATCGTAAGGACTCCACGTCTCTGGTCCCTCATTCTGCGCCAGCCACTGCTCGGAAAGATCGCGCAGCAGTGAATTCAACGTCACAGGTGTTCGCTGAAGCACCTGTATTGCCTGTTCGAGCTTAAAGTCCATCGCGATCAACTCCTGGGTATCAAAAATCAAGCAATCGTTCGTAGAACAGCAGACTTCAATTGCGTGGTCCGGATTTAATTGTAAGCAGCACTATCTCCGGCGGCACGCCGAAACGAACCGGAACGATGCTGGTGCCGATTCCAGTAGTCACAAACAGGTGATGATTGTCTGCAAACACGTGACCGTGAACCCAGCCATACTCTGACGATTCGACCACCGGTCCGATTATGGGAAATCTGACTTGCCCGCCATGAGTATGACCCGCCAACAGTAACGGAACACGCTGCGGTACGTTTGGAAAGATATCGGGATTGTGCGTGAGCGCGATCAGCGGTTGTCCTTCGGGAACGCCGGCAACGGTAGCAGCGATCCTTTGTGGGCGCGTCCAAAGATCTGCGAGACCGACGAGCCAGAACGAAGTGCCGCGCGCGTCTACTTTTGCAGATTCGTCGTCGAGGACTTTGATTCCATTTTGTTCCAGCGCTCTGCGGACCTTCGCGCCGTTGTACCACCAATCGTGATTGCCCAGCACAGAGTACACGCCGAGCGGCGCGCGCAAATCCTTTAATATCGGGGCAAAGACTTCCGGCTCGACACGATCCGTGGCCCGCCCATCGCCGGCGATGTAATCACCGAGGATCACGATCAGCTCGGGCTGTAGCTGATTAACTCGCGCGACGATCGTGCGCAGCTTTTTCTCAGTGATGAACCAGTTATCGACGTGAATGTCGGAAAGGACAACGATGCGCAGACCGTCGAGCGGTTGCGGCCAGTTATCGATCTGGATTGTCTCCTCGCGGGTCACGAGGCGGCCGGGCTCGATAAAGAACCCCCAGAACACAGCGCCGGCGAGGAACAAGACGATCGCGGCAAACGCAATTCGCAGCCGTTTGGGCCAACGCGGAACGCGCCCCCACTGCGCTGGTCCAGGCGAGCGCCGCACTTCGTTGTAAAGAAACAGCAGCAGCCCGAGCAGAACAGCGATGGCGACAACGAAGGTTACGGTCATATTAAATGCTAAACAATTTATCAGCTTCTGTTATCTTATGCGCCGTCGGGAGCACAGAACCAATGAAAATCATCTTAACCTTTGCCCTGCTCTTCTGCGCGACGAATGTCTTCGCGCAAACTACTGACCGGCAGTTCATTCGCACCGATGCAAAACTGATCGCGCTCACGCACGTGCGTGTGATCGACGGCACGGCCGCTGCCGCAAAAGACGATCAGACAATCATCATCAGCGAGGGAAAGATCCAGTCGATTAAGCCCGCCGCATCTGCGAAGATACCCGCCAACGCGCAGACGCTCGATCTCAACGGCTACACCGTGGTGCCGGGGCTCGTCGGAATGCACAACCACATGTTCTTTCCGATGGGCGGGTCGCCGCCGATGTATTCGAACATGGGCATTAGTTTTCCGCGTCTCTATCTCGCTCTTGGCGTTACGACGATCCGCACCACCGGCAGCGTTGCTCCTTACGCCGATCTTGAAATCAAAAAGTTGATCGACACGGGCCGGATGATCGGTCCCAAGATGCACATCACCGCGCCGTACCTCGAAGGCACTGGTTCATTCACGCCGGTGATGCATACCCTAACCGGGCCCGAAGACGCTCGCAAGCTGGTGAATTACTGGGCTGACCTCGGCGCGACTTCGTTCAAAGCCTACATGAATATCTCACGCGCTGAGTTGCGTGCAGTCGTTGAGGAAGCACACAAACGCCGGCTCAAAGTTACGGGTCATCTCTGTTCGATTGGATACAAGGAAGCCGCTGAGATTGGCATCGACAATCTCGAGCATGGGTTGTTTGCGGATTCGGAGTTTGTTCCGAACAAAGAGCCGGACAAGTGTCCGCAGGGCGTCTCGAATAGTCTGCGTCAACTCGATCTAAATGGTCCGGCGGGGCAGGAGACGATTCGCACGCTCGTTGCGAAGAACGTGGCGATTACGTCGACGTTGCCGGTCTTCGAGGCTGGTGGCGCGCCGTTGGCCCAATCAGGTATCGGAGCGAGCAGTGCGTTGTTGAATCAACGCGTTTTGAATGTGATGTCAACAGACGCGCGCGTTCGTTACCTGCAGGCACGGGCGCGCGTCTCGCCGGAAGCGAATTTCATCGCGCTGTTGCGGAAGGCGATGGAATTCGAGCGTGCGTTCGTGAAGGCTGGTGGATTGCTCATCGCCGGACTCGATCCGACTGGAAACGGCGGCATCGTTGCAGGTTTTGGCGATCTGAGGGAAGTCGAGCTGCTGGTCGAAGCGGGATTCACACCACTGGAAGCGATCTCGATCGCGTCACTCAACGGCGCGAAGTTTCTTGGTGAAGACGCGCGCATCGGTTCCATCGCGCCGGGCAAACAAGCGGATTTGATGGTGGTGAAGGGTAATCCCGCCGCGACGATCGGCGACATTGAAAACGTCGAAATCGTTTTCAAAGACGGCGTCGGTTATGATTCGGACAAACTGATCCAGTCAGTGCAGGGACTCGTCGGCATCAGGTAGAAGTACACAAAAGCTTAGAATGATTTACAGGAATTTCTTTTATGCTTTTTGTGCCTTTTCGTGGCTAATTCTTCGACAGTTTGAGGCCGGTAACGATCGCTTCCGTATTGTGCGCGAAGCGAAGGCCGTAAATGCCGTCAGTTGATTTGAGCTTGCCTTCCGACACTACATCTGATTTGTTGTAACTCGCCACGACCTTGTTATTGATGGCGCATTCAACTTTATCGCCCTTCACGGACAGTGCGATCTCCTGCGTTACAGGCTGGCCCTTGTCCGCGGCCTTGTTCACGGCCGGATCGGCAGCGCCGCGTGGTCCATTTAACTGAAACGGCGCTGGTCCAAACCCGCGCACGATGAAGTTACCATTGCCGTAAGCGGCGCAGTAGAGATAACTCTGTTTGTCCGTTCCGAGATCGTTACCCGCGATTACAATTCCATAAGGATGCGGGTGGTTATTGAGGCTCATGTACTTAGGTTCGGTGAACGTCGCTTTGACAGTGTAGTCACCGGTCGCTTTGTTCTTCGGATCCCAGTAGGTAACAGCGGGCCCAGTGATGACATGGAGCGCTTTACCATCCTTTTCGAGCTTGGCGCTGTTGAGCGTCAATCCCGCGGCTTCCTCTTTGGCATCAATCTTCCCGGTCCAACCGGGCACAGAGATCCCACCTCCGGCGACCCCCCTGGAACTCTCCATCTGACCACCCTGCGAAAAATTCCTACTCGGAACCGCTACAACCGCGAGCAGAGCGAGAACAAGAGCAGTAAGGTAACGCATTGTGCAATCCTCCTCATGCAGATTGTGGAAAGGAATATGGCAGACAGACCATACCCACCAAACATCCACAAGGCAAGGACAGCGGCTAAGGTGCTGCACACTAACGCCAAAGGCGTTCGCTAATTTCAGCCCTGAGGTGACGCACACTAACGCCGAAGGCGTTCGCTAATTCCAGCCCTGAGGTGACGCACACTAACGCCGAAGGCGTTCGCTAATTTCAGCCCAGGGTTCGAGGGACGAGAACCCTGGGATCGCCAATTTATTTTCGGCATCAACCCTGAAAGGGTTTCTATTGCTACGGACCATGCTAAAATCCATGCCGATCTGAAATCTAAATAGGAGACCACCTCACAATGGCTCAATCTCTTGCACGTCTTTGGACGCACCTCATCTTCTCAACAAAAGACCGTTTCCCGTTTCTTACCGACGCGGTTCTTCGTCGCGAGATGCACGCATATCTCGCCGAAATGCTCCGCAATCAGGGTTGTGAAACGCTCATCGTGGGCGGTGTTGCGGACCACACACATTCTTTGTTTGCGCTTTCGCGTACGCATGCGATCGCACGCGTCGTAAAAGAAATAAAGCGCACATCATCCGGGTGGATCAAAGGAGCTTCGCGTAAGCTCTCGGAGTTTCATTGGCAAGGTGGATACGCGGCATTTTCAGTGAGCCAATCGAATCTTCCTAACGTCATCCGTTACATAGAAAACCAGGAGGAGCATCATAGGCGGGTGACGTTTCAGGACGAGTACCGGGCTTTTCTCAACGCGTACGAAATCAAATTTGACGAACGGTACATTTGGGATTAGGCCCAAGAGAAACCCTTACAGGGTTTCAATCTATTTTATTCGCATCCCCAGGGTTCTCGCTTCGCTTCGAACCCTGGGCTCAAATTAGCGAACGCCTCCGGCGTTGAATTCGACGCGCAGACGTTTTACTACCACACATTATTGCTGAATTAGCGAACGCCGCCGGCGTTAAATCGACGCACAGCCGTTTTACTCCCACACATTGCTGGAATTAGTGAACGCCGCCGGCGTTAAATCGACGCACAGCCGTTTTACTCCCACACATTGCTGGAATTAGTGAACGCCTCCGGCGTTAAAATCCGGGGCGTTCGGCGTTAAAGAATGCCGACGCTTGCCGGCGGAAAACGAAGAAGAGAATAACGGAAAAGATTGCGACGTGCATCAAGAGTAATAGCACTGAATGAAGGGCGCTGATGATGATGTGGAAGGCGATCCAGGCGACAAGGAGCCAGCGGGCCCAGTTGCGACCGTAGAGCATGAAGACGCCGGCGACGATTTGCAGAAGACGGGAGAGATGAACGTACCAGTGGCTCTTGAGGTCCGTGGTAATGAAACCACTAATTAGCGCGACGCTGCCGAATAAAATAAACAGCCAACTGATGATCGTGATTGAGCGGGGGCGTTGTGGCATGCGCCACAGATTAGCGCTTAATCTTGCGACGATAAAGTAGCGCGCCACCGCCGAGCGCTAACGCAGCGAGGCCGCCGCCACCAAGCATCAGCAGTGGAAATCGTCTCGGCGAAGAAGCGGAGAGCATTTGCGTGGGTCGCGCGCTCTGTTGATACGCAAGTATTTCAGCGTTCCTCAGCGCCGTTTCCAAACGCTGCTTGCCGCTCTCAAGTGTGTTGAGCTGCGCCTGCACGCCGTCTCTTTCGAGAGTCAACTGGCGTCGCCGCGATTCACGCAGCTCCTCAGGTCTGGTTGAACCGATTCCGGCCAGTGAGCGTTCGATATTTTCAGGCTTGACAGCTTCATCCAACTCCTGAAGCCGCGCGCGCAAAGCCTCTTCCTGGCCCTCCACTTCAAGCAACTGCATCTTCAGTTTATCGACAGATTCCGCCGCGCTTTCCTGCGCATAAGCAGCCCCTGAAAACACCAGCAATAACAACAACACCAAACCGGATTTAAGTTTCATTACCTCCACCTACTCTCGTTAGCCTCGAAACTCACGAGCAATTCGAAGGCCATTCAATAGCTAACGCGTAATGTGGCTACAAAGGAGCACAAAAATCAAAAATTGTCCCCTGTCAATTTTTACAGGCGCTTGAGGCGCCGCCAGCGCAGTGGATCGGTGATGCCGAGCGAATAATCGTCAAAACAGGCGTGTACGCGCGCCTCGATCGGTATCGCACGCGCAGGCGTGATGTTGTATTTCACGAGCGAGCCGCAGTCGCCGGTACCGCGTCCCTTCGTATGAAACACGAGCTGCCTCTTCGCCGCGTCAAACGTCGGAATACCTTCAACTTCCGCAACCATCCGCGTTGAAACTTTGTTCACATCGTCATCGTCACCCTCGTACGTCTTCAGCTTCAACAGACGCGGCGCCGTTCGACCCGTCTCCGAATAGTGCATGAACAGATAGCGAGGCTGGTAGGCACTCTCCTGCACTTCAATAACGACGAGATAATTCCCCTGGCCCAAACTGTGAAACTCGAGCCCGCTTTGATCTCGATCGTTACTGGTCCTCGATTTGAGCCACTGCTGTTCAAGCTCAACCGGCCAGCCAAGCACTTTCTGCCATGCAGCGCGATCAGCAACCGTCAATCCAGTTTTCTTCAATGGCCTTTGCGCGCTGCAAACCGAAACGCCAAGGACCATAAGTACGCCCGCAATCAGTAGTCTCATAAATTTCTATTCCTTCTCACAGATAAAGCTCGTACTCAACGGGCTGATCGAGCCCCGGAAACTGCCGTCGTCCACAGCCACACTCACGTGAACATACTTTTCGGTGTTCTCCAGGATCTCAACTTCAACCTGGTAACTCTTCTTCTCGAACTCCGTTTCGTACGCCTGCACGTCTGCCAGCTCTTCAAGTAGCTGCGCACTGGGCTTTGCACTCCAACGCTGAACCTCTGCGTCCAGGACAGGCCGCCATTGCTCTCGCTTTTTCACACGTTACACTCGATACGCTAAGCTCATGACCTATCTGCTTCCTCGATTATTTTCGCGGCTTGGCCAATTGATTTTTCAACGAGCTTCGCAGCGGAAGTGGCCCAATCGTTTGCGTCGGGCTCACCGGGAAAGTCCAGGACTCGCCACGACTTTTCCACGACACAGGCGACAACGGCTTCGTCCGCGGGTTCTATTTTCCCTTCAGCGATTCTCAAATATCCGGCGAGCGCTTTGCTACCGGCGAATTGATCGCCGCGACAACAGGTTTCCAGCGCGGATCGAAACCACCTCATGGCCTCTGCCAACTGCGCATCTCGCTCAAGCGCCGCAGCGATACTCGCCTCAAGTTCAAACTTGAGAAAGGTTCCGTCACGCGCGTACTGAAGCGCATCGAACCAACTCGCCTTTGCCTCCTCCAGCTCGCCTCGTCCCTCGACCATCATTCCCTGGTACAAAAGAGACTCTGCTTTCATCGCGGGCGACCCGGTACTGAGCACAAGCCTCAGTGCTGCTTGTGCGTCAGTAAGGTCTCCTTTGTGCCAGGCGGTCAGCATCCGTTGCCGGGCTGCGTGATATTCAGCATCGTCCACCAGTTTTAATCCTCAAAGATGGGGCACTTGTAGAACGGCCAGGCGCCTCCGTCGTTCTTACATTCGCGATAACAAGCACCACAATCCTTCTTTGGTCCCCAGTCCTTCCGTCTGCGTGGTGGCTGCCACGGATTCATCAAACAGAGCTCCAGCAATCTGGCGCACGTGTCAACCGCACACGCCTGGAACGGCGGCGGTATCATCGGAATGATACTCGGATTAATCGCGGATGCCACCTTGTAGAAGAGACACGTTACAGCGATTCCCACAGCCAGTATCTGAGCTTGCGCGCGAATGGATACTTGCGTCGTGACCATCGCATACTCCATCGTGGCCGAAGTACCGCAAGGATCGATGCGGTTCACCGGATCTCCATGCGCGAATGCGTACTTATGCAAGGTCTGCGGTTCTTTCAGCATGCCCGGATGCGGATCCATGGTCATGAAACGGCCGCGATCCTGGTTGTAATATCTCGCTCGTTTGAAGTAGAGACCGAGATCCGGATCAAACTGCTGACCGTTGTAGAGATAGTTGTTAGGTGTGTTGCCAGTGGCTGAGATCAGCACGCCGAACCCATCGTAGTTGTACGTATCCGTAACCACACCATTACCATTGGTCAGGAACCTCACGTTTCCATGTCCGTCTAGTCCATAGAAACTGTCTTCCCAACTGCCGTTCTGCTGCCGGCTCTGGCTAATGAGCTTCGTGCCGTGCGTGTAGACACGCAGCACACTGCCGTCAACCAGCTCTTCTACCACTTGCGAGTAGCCGGTTGGATTGAGGTCCGCCACCAGATACCGGGTCGTGGCGCCACCGATGGTCTTCGCGACGCGATTGCCATCGCCGTCATAGACGAGCCTTATAGCGCCGCCGTTCATTGTGACGATGCGGTTCTCAGAATCGTAGGCGAACGAGCCACCGTTAATAACGCGTGTATTTCCGTTTGCGTCGTAGGAATCACTCGTCGCCCGATCATTCGCATCGTATGCGGAAGTCGCCGATTGCACCGCCGCTAGAGTTGAGTTGCGCGACAGGCGATTCCCCACCGGATCATACGTGTAACCGATCGAGCCATTGCCGGACGGACCAGCCGAGCTCGCTTCATTCGTCAATCGGTAGAGCGCGTCATAGGTGTAATTGACCAATCTGCCGTTGTTTTCCGTGGCAGTTAGTCGCCGGCCAGTTGGTTCAAACGTGTAGGCATAACTGGCTAACGTGCCACCCTTGACGTGCGCGATCTGCGAGATCCGGTTTAGCGGATCGTAAGTGTAAGTGGACTGGACGCCGTTTGGCAGCGAAGCAGCCAGCATGTTTCCAGCGTTGTCGTACCCGTACGTCGTGACTCCGGCGGCCAGACGGTTGTCAATCACTGATTCCAAACGGTTCGACGCATCGTACGTGTAATTGAGCGATACGCTACCGGCATTCGAAGACTTTAACGAAGCGATGTTGCCGGACGCGTCGTACGTGTAGGTCAACGTGCCTTGCGGAGTCTGTTTCGTTAGCAGGCGGTGGCGGTTGTCGTAAGTGTACGTGGTCGTCCCACTCGCATCGGTCATACTGGTGCGATCGCCCGACGGCTTGTAGGTGTAACTCACGGCAGTTTCACCAAGCGACGGATCCGGTGTTCTGGTAAGCAGCCGGTTTTGTCCGTCGTAGGTGTAGGTCGTTTGCTTACCTCTGAAGTCGGCCCTGGTCACGCGATTGCCGACTTGATCGTAGGTGTAAAGCTCAGCCATACCGAGCGGCAGCATTCGTTTGATCCGGCGATTGAGCGCGTCGTACTCATATCGAGTCGTACGCCCGAGCGCGTCCGCGGTCGACAACAGATTATTGAGCGCATCGTAGTTGTTGAAAGTCACCTGGCTTAGGGCATCGGTGACCGAAGTTAGATTGCCGACGTCGTCATAGCCAAACTTCGTCACTTTACCAGCCTGATCTGTTTCAGTTGTGACTCTGCCCGCACCGTCATACGTCTTCCTGGTCGTGGTCCCATCAGGGTAAGTGATCTTGACGAGTTGATTGCGAGCGTCGTACTCAAAACGCGTCTCACGCTGATTCGCATCGATCATCGAGGCCCGATGTCCCACGTCGTCGAACGTAAACGTCGTGACGTGATTGAGCGGATCAATGATCTTGGCCAGCCGCTGGCTACAGCCACAGGTTTGGTCGTACTCGTAATGCGTCGTCTGATTTCGTTCATTTGTAACAGAGGTCGTGCGGCCCAGCTCGTCATACGTATACACGCTCTCGGTCAGATCGGGATTTATGAGCTTCAGCAACTGTCCCACTTTGTCGTATTCGAATTTCATTACGTCGCCGTCCGGATCTGTTTCCGTGAGACGATCACCGCGGAAATTCAGTGTGTACCTGACTTCACCGCCGTCCGGATACACCGTCTTAATCAGGCGATTCGCTTTGTCGTAAACGTAGGTGGTGCGCCTACCGGCGGCGTCGACTTGCGCCGTCCTGTTTCCGTTGAAGTCATACTCGTACCGCGTTACCTGATTGAGTGGATCGGTGACTGTAAGCAGTCGCCCGAGATCGTCATACGTGAAACGCGTGATGCCCCGAGCGTCGGTCGTGGTCAGATTGCGACCCATGTTGTCGTACGTGTAACTGATCGTGCGATTCAGCGCGTCGATCTTGCTCATCACTCGACCGTACGCATCATAAGTCAACCCCGTGATTTTGCCGTTGCCGTCACCGGTGGTGAGTGGGTTGCCACGGCTATCCCAGGTGAAGGTTGAACGCACACCCAAACTGTCACTCATACTGATCGGGTTCGAGTTGGCATCAAGCTGAATCGTTTGCACTCGCCCTAGTTGATCGGTCGTCGTTGTGGGTATGCCAAACTGGTTATAGCTCCAACGCATCACCCTGCCGACTGGATCGGTAATGGTGGTGACATTGCCTTTGGTGTCATACGCGAACGTCGTGGTCTGTTGCTGCGGATTAGTCTCGGTCAGTTTGTTACGGTTCAGGTCGTAAGTGTAAGTAGTGGTCTGGTTAAGCTCGTTGGTTTCGCTGAGCGGCAGCCCACGCGAGTCGTACTTGATCTTCACTGCGCCACCGTCAGGATTCGTAACGATCGTTATGTTTTGGGCGAGATCGTAATCGTAACGAGTAGTGTTCCCCACCGCATCAGTGACAGACGCAAGCCGTCCGTCGGGATGATACGTGGTAGCAGATTCGGTGTTGCCGCGTGGATCGACTGAGCTCAGGAAGAAATGGCTCGCGTCGTAAGTGTAAAGGGCAGGTGTTGTGATTCCTGGCAGTTCGACACTCGTGAGATCATCATGCGAATCGTAGTGATACCGATAAATTTTGCCGTCAGGATCGGTGATTTGCGTGATGCGCGCCTGGGAATCTCTCACAAACGGAACGTTGAGACCGCCCGCACTGCTCGTAATGCCATTCGGTCCAAAGGTCAGCACGTTGCCGTTCAGATCCTTTATCGATTGTAGTTCTCCAGCCGCCGTCATCGTGTAAACCCGACCGTAAGCATCTGTATAGGCAAACGCTGTGGGATTGTATTGCGGCTCAAGCGACAGGAAGCACGCAAAGCCTCCTCCCGATTTGATCAGCAGGCTGCAACCATTCGACGTGAGCTTGCCAAACACGCCCGGCTCAGGAGTGTAAGTTGGTTGGAAGAAGAAGCTGAACGGGAAACCAAACGAAACCGGCGTGAACTGGAACGTGACTCGTCTGCCGGTGCCGGGCTCCGTGATGGTGACGTCGTTGTCAGGGCTGACTTCCAAACGCGGTCCTGACATCTCGAGTGACCAGCCGTGTCCGAAGTCACCCACCTGTGCACGTTCAAGACTGTCGTACTTGCGCGCAATCGTGATCGGCAGACCGGAAACGGGAACTGTCAGATCAGTGATCCTGAACATCAATCTGCCCGGCTTGTTCTCGCCAGTCACGGTTACGGTCACCTGACTAATCTGTTGCTGACCGTTAGCGTCTGTACCAGTGACGCGAATCACGTAATTTCCATTGGCGAGTAGTGTTGTATCAAGTGTGACGAGCGTCGTGCCTGGACCACCCCCGACGTTGGTGGCGAGCGTGGACACCGCGGATGGATCAGACGCGGGCCAGTACTCAACAGTCGCGTTCGTCAACGTTACGCCCGCGCCGACCGTGATCGGCACACTTCCGGTGATGGTGGCGCCGTTCAGTGGTCCACCAATTGACCCCTGCACGACGGGTGGTGATTGCGGTGTGAGTGTCCAGACCATCGACACTGGTGGCGTGCCGTTGACATTCGCCGTGGCCGTGCTACGCACCAGGGCCGTCACCGTGTCAGTGCCGGGATTCGTGGCGGCATAGCTGAATATCGCGATGCCGGACGTGTTGGTCACAGCACTGCCCGTCTGTGCATTCGGGCCGGAGACGGTGAACTCGACGCCGAAGTTAGCCAGCGGATTGCCGGCCGAGTTGCGCAGAGTTGCACGCACTGACTGAAGCGTGCCGGTCACGTATGGACCAGCCGCGACTGCCGCCAGTTGCAGCGTCGCGCCCACGAGCGCCGGCGAAGCATTAACTACTACTTGAATGTCGTCAGTGCCGATGCGGTGTGTATCGTTGGCTGACAACCGCAGCACGTACGTGCCGGGCGTCGAGAAGATCGCGCGAGTGACCGGGTTGTTGATTTCATTGAAGGTGACGAGGCCTGGACCACTCACCTGGCTCCAGAATGTCGACACTGTCGCGCCCACCGGGAAGCCATCATCGGCAACCGTGCCGTTCAGGTTTGCAGTGTTCGGCAATGTGATCGTCTGGTTTGGTCCAGCGTTGACGATCGGCGCCGCGTTCGCAGGCAGCGCAGTCACTGTTACTTCGTCGCTGGCCGAGTGTTCGGAATCACTGGCAGTCAATTTCAAGACGTAAGTGCCCGGCAAGGTGAAACTGGCATCAGTTAGTGGTGAAGTGGGCTTCGTGAAGGCCACGTCGCCCGGTCCGCTCACCTTGGACCACTGGAGCGCCAGTGCTGCGCCGCGTGGGAAACCATCGTCACACGCATTGCCGCTGAGTTTTGCGGGATCGGGTAGCGTTACGGTCTGATCGCCGCCGGCGAAAGCCGTCGGTGGCTCGTTCGGGACGACGGGCAGCGTAAAGCCGCTCGTGCCCACACTGAGGTCGTAGAGTATCGCCGACTCACCGCTCGCTGAACGTTTGAAGTTGACGACAATGCGCAGGAAGCGTCCGTTCGCAACTGTCGGATCGGCGCCGTTGATAACAGTTTGAGACGGTCCGAAGGTCGTACCGTTTGTGCTGCTCGCGACCGAAACCGTAAGCGACGCATCACCGCACATCTTCGCCGTCCAACCAATGCGACCCCATTCAGCACCGGTGATACCGCTGTCGAAAACAGTAGACCACGTACCGCTGGCGGGAATACCCGACAACGTGCTGCCGGTCATGTCGCTGTAGTTATAGAGATCGCCGCCGAGATTTCGCGTGGTGAAATCGACTGCGCCCACATGCGTTACACCATCCGGACCGAGCGGTCCAAGATTCGGATCGATACGCGAAACTGTCCGGCTGTTGTGGTTCGTCGCCCAGACCTTACCCAAGCCGTCGACCGCCACCCCCGTTGGTCCACTCTGCACCGCGATCGTGCCAACGTAAGTGCCGTCGTTCTTCAGATGGCCCACCGTGCTGCGATTCAGCGAGTGCGCCACCCACACTTCATCTTTCTTATCGACGACGCAACCCTGCGCAAACGCATCGCCCTGGTTGAAGATCCCGAGTAGCGTGCCGTTCGGGGCAAACTTGCGGATCTGGCCGTTGCCAAACGACGTGTTCCAGACGTTGCCGCCACTATCGATACACAGGCCGTAGCTCGGATGGTTGAAGCCGGTCCAGTTGCCGCCACTCGCACCCGTCAACGGTTTCGACGTGTCCCAACGCAGCATCGGGTTCGACGACCAGATCACGCCGTTCTTATCGATCAAGCCACCGTAGCCGCCAAAACCCACTGTCGGCTCAGCACGCTTGATCTGGCCCGTGACGCCGTCGAGTAAATCGAAGCGACGACCACTCGTGCCGCTTACCCAAATGTCGTTGTCTTTGGTGACCGACACGTGGCGCGTGCCAAACGAATTGACCTTCGTGTAATGGATGATGCACTCGTCCGCGGCAGTGGAGACGCCGCCATTCGTGTCCGCGCCATTGAGATTAGTCCACGGCTTGATGTCACCAAAACCCGTTGAGGTCTCGATGATGCCGTTGCCGTTGCGATCGACGCACTGACCGTTCTCGACGAGGCCGACGTGCACGACGCTGTTGCCGGCGCGGTTTGTGTTCCACACGTTTCCGTTCAGATCGACCGTGGTGCGCGATGGATCTCTCGGTTGTCCATTAGGCGAAGTGAAATATTCGCCAAGCACCAGCCCGGTCTTGGTATCGATCTTCACGATTGTGCCCTTCGAAGACACGGCGACCCACAGGAAGTCGAGCTCATGGGCCTTGTTTTCGAGTTGCAACTGGTTCGCGACGTCGTGAACGATGTTGAATGAATTGCCTTGATCGAAGTCAGCATCGAGCGTGTAAGTTCGCTCCGCGAAAGGCTTCGGCTTCACAGTGACTGTCATCTCATCGCTGGCGCTGAGTTTTCCGTCGGACGCAGTCAAGCGCAGGACGTACGTACCCGGCGTCGAGAAGATCGCGATCGCGTTTAGCAAGGTCGCATCCGGGAAGATCACCGGCGCTGGACCACTCACAAAGCTCCAGAACGTCTCGAGTGTCGAGCCGCGCGGGAGGCCATCGTCGGTTGCGGCGCCGTTGAGCTGGGAATTGCCGGGCAGCGTGATCTCCTGATCGGGACCCGCATTTGCTGTCGGCGGCTGGTTGAGCAGCACCTGCACCTGCATCTCGTCTGAGACGGTGAACTCGGTGTCTGTGGCGGTTAGTTTCAACGTGTAAAGACCGGGAATCGTGAACGAAGCAGTGGTCACCGGCGCATTCGCATTGCCAAACACCACTGGTCCCGGACCACTCACGACGCTCCATATCGAGGTCACGGTGCTGCCGTGCGGCATGCCGTCGTCTGTAATAACGCCTTTCAGGAACGCTGGATCGGGCAGCTCGATGATCTGATCTGGCCCCGCATTGACTGTCGGCGGTTGATTGTTCGGAACGACCGTCACCTTCAACGTGTCGCTCGCACTCAACTGGCCGTCTGACGCAGTCAGCTTCAAAACATACTCGCCCGCTGCGGTAAATGTTGCGGTGCTGATCGCTTTCGCCGGATCGCTAAACACGACCGTACCTGGACCACTCACGACACTCCACTGGAGTGACAGCACACTACCGTGCGGTAGACCATCGTCACTCGCGATGCCGTTCAAGCTCACTGAGTTGGTGGGGAGCGTTATCGATTGATCGCCACCGGCATCGACGATCGGTGGGCGATTAACAGGCGGCGGCGGAATATCGTTCTCCGTGATCTGCAACACGCCGTTACCATTCACAAACAGGTAGTTGCACGCCACCGTGCCGCGCACGCGGCCCGAGCCTTCGATCGTGATCGTGCCCTGCGGCGCGCGCACGATGCCGTAAAGCACGGCACTGCCGCTCACCTTCAATGCGTCTTCCGGATCGGACAGACCGGTGGCTATTTTCAGCAACAATCGTTTCGGATTATCTGCCGCGCCGAGCGTCGAACCCACCAGCGTCACACGGTTCTTAACGGTAAGGACGATTGGACCAGCGAGTCGCAGCTCGCTGCTGCCGGTCAACGTCAGCTCTTCGAGGTTGTAGGTGGTCGGTGTCTGCGAGTTAGCATCACCGAACACGAGCACGTTTCGGCCAGCCACGTCGAACTGACCATACGTTCCAGGCGGCACCGCGATCGTCCCCGCACTGCCGGATATCGAGAGATTTCTCAGTGTCGATGGATCGCCGATCGACTCCCCTGAGTGACTGATCGACACGTCGCGCGTGCCGGTTGGCGCAGGCGGAGGGGCCACGTTCTCCAGCTCGATCGGGTTAGTGCGCGCGACCACGTGTCGCAACAGCGAGCTGCCCTTGATCGTGATCGTGTAGTTCGTAGGCTCGGGATTTTCTGTTCCCACTAACGTGCCGCCGTACGTTGCCGGTTGACTGTGCAGCACTACCGGCGTTCCGGGCACGAGCAGATCTGTGGTGATCGTGTCAGTACCGTCGAGCGTCACGTCTTCGGGCATCAACTGCCACAGCGAGCCTTCCACACGCCCGCTGTTCAGGAGTGTGACGCTATGCCGGACCACTGCGATTTTGTCGTACAACTGCTTTACCGGCTGGATCGGATTGATCCCCGCCGGCGCAAACGCCACTTGCTTGAGCTCTGTCGCACTCGCGAGCTGCGACGCTACAAACTGCACACCATTCCAACGCAAACGCGTGATCACACCCGGCGCTTGCTGCGTCACGAGAATGTCGCCGATGATTCCCGCAAACGCGCCGTCACTCGCACCCCAAATTTTTTGGCCCACCGCGTCGACTGCGAAGAAGTTTTCCTGCGCCGGAACAACGTCGACGTCCTGCGGCTGCACGTTCACAAGCAGCGAGCTCGACTGTCCCTGCGCGTCGATCGCGTAAACGAGTGACAGGTCTTTCGCGCCGGTGAGGATCTTTCCTGACCATGGTCCATATCGATCCGGATCGTTGGGCAGCGCCGCCACACCTGCGAGTCGCGTATCAAGACCGGTGATCTTCGTCGCTTCCGCGGCCGCATTCACACGCCACACACCGCCAGTCGTCGTTACCGCCAGTAGATCACCGCCAAAGCTTCCCGTGCGGTCGAGATACAAACCACTGATCGCGCCGGTCTCGTTCGGCAACGTCACCCACGGGTTCTGTACTGTCGCGCCCGATGCATTCACACGCGCGATTGCTCCGGGCACACCTGTGCTCGTAAACAACTCGCCCGCCGGAAAACCACCGCGACTCATTCCCTGCCCTTCATCGCGGCTGGTTGCGATCACCAGATCGCCGTCGAGTCCCGCCACGTTTGAGAACGATGCCCTCGTTCCGTCCGCGGCGACCGCTTCGAAGTTGTTTGGCTGGCCACTCGGTGTGTTCGCGGACAGCAGCAGCTTGCGGCTGGACGCGTGATAGTCGAGTCCGGAGTAGCTCTTGAACTCGGTCGTCACCGGCGTCAGCACGACGTTCCAGTTTTCCTGCGGCGCCAACGCAGCACCCAGCAACGAGATCAAACTCTGCTCCACGAGAGCGAGCTTCGTCAGCAACTGTCGCGAACCGCTCGCGATCGTTGACACGATCGGCGCTGGACCACGCCGCGCGGCGATGACTGGAGGCGTGATCACCTGTAGCCACAGGCTGATGAGCAGTAGTGTTACTAGTTTTTTCGATAGGGGGCTCGTGCTGCGAAACATACAATTGTCCTTTCAGGGGCCGCGGATGAACGCGGGTAAACGCAAATCAGAAATTGAGTACGAGAGTCCCGTTTAGCTGTGAAGGATTCTCAGTGCTTGTTGTGACGTTGAGCGTGGCTGTGCCGGACGTCACCGACGCAAACTCTCCGGTGCCGCTCTGAATCGTGACCTGCACGCCGGATGCGGATGCGAGCGTGCCTTCGCTGTTCAAGGTCACGGTGCCGCCGCTGATCGTGCCGACCAGTTGCCCGCGCTCACTCGACGACGCATTCGCGTTCTGCGGCAACACAGTCAACCGCAAACTGCCGCTGGTCACGTTTTCGCCGCTCCGGTGCAGGTTCACTTTGGTCATGCCCGGCAGGTCGCCGGCCGCGGTCAGGTTCAAGGCGATGCCTTCCGCTTCGGGCGCCGCGGTTTGCGATCCGTTGAGCGTGTTGTTGTAACTCGCGATGGAGAGCAACGACGCGAGCATTAGGATCAAAGCTAGGTGTTTCATCTCAAACTCCTCTGGTTTTAGAAACTGAACGAATACCGCACCGCCGCGTTTGTCCCTGGGCCATCGATGCCGGAACCCATCGTGCGGTAGTTCTTGTCGAAAATGTTTTCGAGAATGACTGTGACTGACGAGTGCTCGCCGATACGGAAGCCGCCGCGCAGGTTGAACAATGCAAAGCCTGGATTCTTTGTAAACAACTGGTTCGGCTGGAGCGTTGGTCCAAGTACGCGCCGCTGGACTTGCGCAAGTGTTTCACCCGTCGCGAGCAGAATGCCGTTGCGGACGAGACCACGCGCCACTGCGCCGCCGTTGAAGAATCCGGCGATCTCTTCACGCGTGCGCAATCCACCAATGCGTGCCTGCGAGATGTCGTTGTCAGAGAAACGACGCTGCGGCGCGGCGAAGTTTGAGTAGACCTCTATCCATGCAGGCCCTCCGGCTCGTTCCCATTTGACTCCGGCGAAACCGGTGAACGGGGGAATACCGTTTTCGAGATTAGGTGGCGCGCCGGTTCGCAAATCTTTGCCGTGTACGTAAAAAGCATTCGCGTTGAGCGCCAGATCGCGATTCAACTTCAACGCGAGGCTGCCCTCGACGCCGCGCATACGAACCTTGATCGCATTCGTGCGTACGAAGACTGCCGCGCTCGACAACGAAGTGAACACTGCCCCGGTCGCGTCCTGTCGAATGATCGGCTGTCCACCGGCGAGCTGGCCCACCGAGCCCGGCGGCAACAGGAGCGTGCGCCTTTCGATGAGATTTGAGATCTCTGAATCAAAAACGCCGATGTCGCCACTGAATCTCGACCCGTGAACACGAAGCGCGAGCTCGTAGCTGTAGAGCTGTTCCGCTCTGATCGGTGCGAGTGGCCGGACGTCGGTCAAACGTCTCGCACTGTCGAGTGCGCCTGTCGATCCGCCCAGTCGCACACCTTCATCCGGCGAAATCTCAAATCCCAACCCGGACAGACCTGTGGCAGCAAAATCGTTGACGTTCGGAGCGCGAAAACCGCGACTCACATTGCCGGTGAGATTGATGTGTCGATTGATCGTGAACGTGAGGCCGGTGTTGAAAGTAACGTCGTCAAAATTTTCCGCGACGTCCGGCACTGTCGGTTTGCCCGTCGCATCGAGAGGGTTACCGATCGATGATTGGTTGTAGTCGAACAGGCTGTAACGAACGCCGAGATGAGCGGTCAAACGTCGCGGTATGAGCGAGGCGATATCCTGCGCGAAGATGCCAAGCGTTCGATAAGTCGAGCCGTTTGGAAAACGCGCGCGCACGTCGGCGACATTCGTGAATGCGAGCGTTGCGTTGCTGAAGCTGAAGTCCTGCTTACGTGAAGTAATGTGTTCGTCGTAGAGCTCTGCGCCAAACGTTAGCGAGTGAGTGCGCTTCACGCGCGTGCTCGCCTGCGCCTGGTAACCAAACGCGCGCGTTAGATTGAATTCATCGCTGATTCGCGAACGCAGGCCCTGCGCGTTGTTGATACTTTGCGAGCGGCGATCGTCACGTTGCCCGTTGTAAGAGAAGACTGTCGAGATCGAATCGAACGGACCAGCACCGGTGCGATCGTAACGAGCGCTGAAGAAGTCGAGCACTTGCGGATCAAAACTGTTCAGCAGGTTGCCGATGCCGCCGTCGAGCTGATCGTAACGTCGCAGGCCGAGCTGCGTGCCCCTGAGATACTCGACTGAAAGGACGCCGGCGTCTGAGACCTTGTATTGAAACTTCGCATTCGCGTTGTACTGGCCATAGGCGGTGTCTTGCAGCCTGTCGCCGAGAAATTTTGAAGAGATGCCGAGCAAACGAGTGACGACGGAATGCGAGTCAAGTCCGCCACCGGTACGAAGATCTTGTGTGCGACGGCCCGTAGCCGCAGCAACGAAGCCCCAGTTGCTCGCGCCACCGCTGATCGTTGCCGACAATCCCGCAGAAAGATCGGCACTCGCAAAGTAAGTGTTAACGTGGCCCTGAATATCGAAACTACTCGAGCCTTGCGGTGCGCGTGTCAGCACGTTGATCGTGCCGCCGAGAGAATCCGAGCCGTACTGCGTCGAGCCTGGACCACGCACCACCTCGACCTGATCCGCGAAGTCTTGATCGATCAATGCAGTGTATTGATTAGCGCCCGGACGAAAGGTGGAGTTGTTAAAGCGAATGCCGTTGATCAAGTGCACTACTTGCTGGCCGGTCAGGCCACGCACAAACGGCGAACCCTGGCCCGGCGTCGTTTGTTGAATGTGTACGCCAGGCACGTCGCGCAACGCGTGGGGCAGGAGGTTCGCGTAGCGTCGCGCCATCTCGTCCTGGGTGACGACCACCGGTGATTGCGGCACGTCAAACACTTCCTGCGGTTGACCGCGCGCGGGCGTGACTGTGACGGTCTCGTAGATCGAAGCGACATTCAGTTGAAACTGAAGCTGCGTCGTCTCGCCGGGAACGACGTGAAGCACGCGTCGCAGCTCGCGAAAGCCGTTCTTTTGTACGGACACTACGTAATCGGCTGCGATCACTTTATCGAGCGTGAAGTAACCACGCTGATCGGTAAGCGAGCGTTGCGCTTCCAGACCGGCGACGCCGAGGAGTACGACCCACGCGCCACCGACACTCGCGCCGGCCTGATCCACCACTGTTCCCGCAACCTGTCCGGAAAGCGAAGAGCGTGCGTGCGCGTTTGTGTGGAGCAAAGCGATCAGTGCGACAAAAGTCAGCAGCGACAGCAATATGCGATTAATGCGAGGCAAACTCCAGGCAGACCTGGACCAGGCATCAGTAACAAAAACTCTCATCTGAGCACCGTGCGAAGAAATTACGACAAACTACTGTCGGGCGTCGTAGTTAGTTTTGTCAGGCGTAGAGTGTTATTTCTAAAACAGAAGAACCCTCTTAGCGTTTGCTTTGCGGCTGTGACCCCGTTACGGCTGGAGTCGGGAGCGAAGGGCGACTACGCTTGCGTTGTACGCGCGACACACTAGATGAGGAACACGAGAGAAGCAAGAAAAATTCATTGGCCAATTTTTCGATTCGTTGGCGGATTTGGTCGCTCGACATTTGCAGCATCAGACGAGAGCAACGCGCTGTTGCGATATTCGCTTGGTGTCATGCCGTAAAGACGTTTGAAATCACGAACGAAGTGGCTCTCGTCAGTTAGACCAATGCGTCTTACGATCTCCTTGACGCTGAGGAAGGTAGTGGTGAGTAGCACTGCTGCTTGTTGCATCCTGAGGGTTTTCAAATATTTTGCGGGTGGAACTCCGGTGATTGTTTTGAACAGGTAACAGAAATACGGCGCTGAAAGGTTGACTGACTCGGCCATCTTTCCGAGTGTGAAACTACGGCTCGGATCACCTTCCATCAATTCAATTACCCGTTTAACTCTTTCCGCCATGCTCTCCTCCGTTTTTGAAGATGCTTCCGCCTCGTGAGGTTACTGGGCAGTATTGAAAGGATGTTTCGGCTCTACGCAGTCGGTTGGGGGAGTACTGCAGGCTTTTCCTGAAAGGGAGTGTCAAAAAAAGCGTGGCATATTTTAGCCACAAAGAGGCATAAAAGTCACAAAAGATTTCTTGTGCTTTTGTGCTTTTTTGTAGCTACGGGCGGAGGCGGATGCGCGCGAGGATGTCAGTGAATTGGCGTTGAGAGCGGAGCTTCGCGAATACTGGATCGACTTTCAAGTTCATCAACCAGATGTCGCGCTCCTCGACCGCAGTCTCAAGCCACTTGAACGCCTGCTCCTGATCGCCGAGCCCGGCGTGTATCGCGGCAACTGTGTAAGGTGAGACATAACGCTGCTCTTGCAACTGCTGTAGATCGTTGAGCACTTGCTTCGCTTCCGCGGTCTTGCCTGAAACAGCGTAAGCGTGTCCGAGCAACGCGAGCATCAGCGGACTTCCCGAAAGCTTCACGCCTGTTTGAAACTCCGTGATCGCCCCGGGATACATGCCCTTCGCTTCGTACGCCAGACCGAGATAACGACGCGCGGGGAACGAGCTCGGATCGAGTTCGAGGATCTTCTTGCACTGCTCGATTGCTTTATCGTTTTGTCCTGACAAGTAATAGATCCAGCCAAGGTGCGAGCTCGCCACAAACGACAACGGCTCGAGCTCTTCGGTCCGTTTTGCTTCGGCAATCGCTTCGTCAAAACGCTCAACCGCTACGAGATACGAGCTGTACCACTGGTGCGCCGGAGCATATGCGGCCTTGGCCTTGATAGCTTCCTGAAATTCCCGCTCAGTCGCAGCGCGATCCCAGTCCCAGCGAAACTTAATGAACGCCATCGACGTGTGCGCTTCCGCCGAGTTCTCGTCGATTTCGAGGGCGCGTGTCGCCGCTTCTTTCGCTTTCGGAAAACCTTCTTTTGGCTTCAGACGACCGTAAACAACGAGCATGTTGTAACAGTCGGCGAGCCCTGCATACGCAGCCGAGTTGTTCGAATCGATCGCGATCGCCTGGTTGAAAAACTCGATCGCCTGTAGCAAAGCGTCGCCGGTGCGTTTATTCCAGGCGTTGCGGCCTTTGAGATAAAGCCGGTAAGCTTCGAGCTGTTTCTTCTCCTCGACGTTCAACTTCAGACGCAGGTTTTCGAAGATGTCGCGCGAGATGTCGTCCTGCACGAGCAGCACGTCCGAAAGTTTGTGATCGTAGTGCTGTCCCCAGAGCTGCGCAACGTTATCGAGATCGATCAGATCGGCCTGAATGCTGATGATGTCGCCGTGCCGGCGCATGCGTCCGGTGACCACGGCGCGCACGTTCAGCTCCTGTCCTACCTTGCGCGGGTCGATCTCTCTGCCCTTGTAACCCGCAACCACACTACGCGGCACAACACGCAACTGCGGCAACTTCGAAAGACTATTAATCAGACTCTCGGCTATCTTGTCGTTGATGTATTCGGCGTCAGGGTCAGACGACTCGTGAACGAACGGCAACACTGCGATCGACTGAATCGGCGTGGGCTCTTCGGTTTTGCCGCGGCCGGTGAAGTAGAACACGCCAATAATGGCCAGGACGACGACACCCGCAGCCACGGCATAAAGCGGCCTTCTTCTCTTCGCAGCAGAATGACCGTTTGTGTCTGGAATTGAAACGACTGGCGGCGGCGGTTCAGGAGCGGGTACAGGTTTTTCGCTCCACGACTGGCTTGTGTCGCCGACGAACCGGTAGCCGCGACGCGGCACAGTCTCGATAAACTGCACGCCTCCGGGACTTTCACCGAGCGCTTTCCGCAGCAGCGAGATGTTCTGAGTCAGATTTCCTTCCTCGACGAAGGTGTTGGGCCACACACGTTTCATCAGATCGTCTTTGGCGACGACCTGTCCACCGTGTTCGACGAGAGTCACGAGGATGTCGAAGACCTTCGGAGTGAGCGGAACGAGCTCGCCTTCGCGCAGCAAGACGCGCTCCGCCGTTTTCAGGCGGAAACGACCAAACTCATAGCTTTGACTCTCCTGCTGACTCACTAAAACCGGCCTTGAGAAACATCTTTGAGGAATTATTGAGTGCCACCTGAGGACTTGTCACGCGCCGCACGCCTAAATTAAGCGCTCGCAAGGTCGAGAACAAGTTCTTTGAGGCGCTGTGATTGTAATGCAACCACTAAGCGCGGCCAAGTTTAGAGTTCAACCTTTAGGTTGTTCTTTGCGACACAGCAAGCTAAAGCTTGAACTCTGAACATTAACCCGAGGAATCTCCCCATGATCAGCGAAAAAAAGACTTCCGAAGTTATTGAAACATCATTGATCTATTTGCTGAGTGCAGCGGTGGCTGTGGGAGCTTTCGTGCTGGTCTGGCTAGTCTCGCTGCTGCTTGGATCCAGTCCGACGTGACTTTCTTATGCAAAACCAGGAGCTGGCGCCACTGGCCACGGCCAACGCCGCAGACGCAAACATAATCATACGAAAGCCAGACACGAACGACTCCGCAATCGCAACTTTGATCTTCTCCAGCGTTGCGGAGTCTGTGCCTGGCGGAACATCCAAAGCCGCCAGCTTCACGCGCTGCTCGTAAATCGAATGCTTCAGTTGCTCATCCATCGGGATCTCACCTATCCGGCCCGCGAGGGTTTGACTGAAGCCGTGCAACATCATCACCCCAAAAACAGCGATCGCAAGTAAACCCGCCGTCCGCGACACAGCGTTATTTATGCCAGACGCCACCCCGGCCTGTTCCTCACCAACAGCACTCATCACGGTCGTGGTCAAGGGCGCCACGCTGATCGCCATTCCCAGCCCGAGTACCACAACGGCCGGGAAGAAACTTGTCCAGTAATTTCCGTTCAGACCGGGGACCGCGAAGAGGGCAAAACCCGCTGCCGCGATGAGCGGGCCAATCGTGAGCGGTAGGCGCGCGCCAAAGCGGTCGATCAAGCCTCCGGACCAGCGCGATAACGAAAACATCAGCACGACGAACGGCAGCAAGGCGGCGCCGGCGGCAGTCGCGGAGTAGCCCTGAATCTGGATCAGGTTGAGTGTGAAGAAGAAAAACGTTCCGCTTAATGCCGCATAAAGGAACAGTGTCAGGATGTTTGCGCCGGCGAAGTCGCGGTCGCGAAACAGTTGCAAAGGCACCATCGGGTTCCTGGCGCGTGCTTCGTTGTAGACGAAGAGCGCGAGGGACAACGTACCGCCGATCAGCGTCAACAACACGAGCCTGTTCAAAAATCCGAGACGCGGCGACTCGATCAGACCGTAGACCACGCCGAAGAGCCCGATCGTCGCGAGCGCGGCGCCACGCCAATCAAGCGGGCCGGGTTGTTCCTTTTCACGACTTTCCGGCACTTTCCAGATCGAAATGACAAGCACGGCAACAGCAAACGGCAGGTTCAGAAAAAACGCTGCGCGCCACGACCAGTGCTCAACCAGCCAGCCGCCGAGCACCGGGCCGATCGCAGTGGTCATCGCTGAGAAGCCGGACCACGTTCCGATCGCTTTGCCACGTTCTTTTTCGTTGAATGAAGCACTGATGAGGGCAAGACTTCCCGGCACGAGTAGCGCGCCACCAATTCCCTGCACCGCGCGCGCTGCGATCAACTGTTCGATGTTCGCCGCCATGCCGCAGAGCGCTGAGGCGACGGCGAAGATCACGACGCCGAGATTGAAAATCCGGCGACGCCCGTAACGATCACCGAGCGAGCCGCCGACCAGTAACAGTGCGGAAAGAAACAGTGCATACGCCTCGACCACCCACTGTATCCCGATCGCAGTTGCGTTGAGATTAGTTTGGAGGAATGGAAGGGCCACATTGACGACCGTGCCATCGATAAAAGCCATGCTCGAGGCAAGAATCGTCGCCGCTAGAATCCATCGACCCATTTTTTAGCCACAGATTAACACGGATCAGCGCTGATCCGTCTTAACTTATCCGTGTAATCTGTGGCTAAAAAGGCTCGTCGATTGAGGCGCTCTGTTTCGTGAAAAACTTTGGCCCATCAGGCGTGATGTAGAGACAGTCTTCGAGGCGAATCCCGAACTCACCATAGATCACCACAGTCGGCTCATCACTGAAACACATGCCTGGCTGGATCGGCGTCTTGTTGCCGCGCACGAAGTTGGTCCACTCGTGGCCGTCGAGGCCAATGCCGTGTCCCGTGCGATGCGGCAGCCCGGGCACTTTGTAGTCAGGACCAAAGCCTGCATCAGTGATCACCTTGCGTGCGGCGATGTCGACAGCCTCACACGGCGCGCCAACTTTCGCCGCCGCAAACCCGGCGTCCTGCGACTTACGCTCAAGGTCCCAGATCTGGCGCTGCCGATCGCTCGCCTTACCAAACACAAACGTGCGCGTGATGTCTGACTGGTAACCATCGATACTGCAGCCACCATCCATCAACACCACATCCCCTTCCTTCAGACGCTGCGGCGTGCTGCTGCCATGTGGAAACGCAGTGTACTTTCCAAAACTGACAAAGATTCCGCCTGACGTCCCGAGCGCGCGAAAAGCCGCGGCGCAGTTCCCTGCAAACTCGCCCTGCGTCATGCCTTCAGTCATCGAGTCACGCGTCGCTTTGTAAGCAACGATCGTGAGGTCATTTGCGATCTGCATTAACGCCAGCTCCGCGGGCGATTTGAACATACGACATCCGGCGGTGATCGGCGTCGCACTGACAAACTTCACGGCGGGCGCGGCCTGTCGAATGCCGTCGTACAGGAAAAAGCGCACGCGCTCTTCTATGCCCACGGTGCCGGTGCGTACGCCACGATCTTTCAGTATCTGGGCCACGCGCTGGTACGGGCTCTCGTCTTCTTCCCACGTGCGAATGTCTGTGCCCATGCGTATCAGCTCTCGCGCGCGTTCTTCTTCAAACTTCGGGCACACCCACGCAAGCTCGCCGCGCGCCGGAATGACTGTGGCAAACATTCTCTCGCTCGTGCCCCAGCGCATGCCGGTGTAATAGAACATGCTGCTGCCGGGTTCGATATAGATCGCGTCGATGCGTTGCTCGCGCATTAACCGCTGCGCTTTGTCGATACGACTCTTGCGTTCCTCCATCGTGATCGGAACCACGTTGTCGGTCATGCGCTGTAATCGTCGAATTGCTTCGGGCTGCGAGCCCTGTTGCGGCTCGATCGAATCAGTGTGTGCGTAAGCGAGCGAGTTGCCGAAAAGCGCAGCGCCGGCGATACCGGCGGACAGGCGGAGAAAGTCTCTGCGATCAGTACACATGTAGGGCCTCTTTGTTGATTGGTTGCCGTAGAACTGTCCACAGATTAACATCTTTGCCAATGGCGCGCGCAAGTCACGATCTTCATGGCTCGGCTCCGGACAAGTCGGAAGCTGCTTTACTACTGATCGACGTTATCAACAGTTTCGATTTCCCTGAAGGTGACGAGCTGCTGCGACTCGCTCAACCCGCCGGAAAGAATATCGCGGAGTTGAAAAAACGAGCGAAGGCAGTTGGCATTCCCTGTATCTACGTGAACGACAACTTCGGTAAGTGGCAGTCAGACTTCAAGAAGCTCGTGGCACGTTGCACGGCAGACGATGCGAAAGGAAAAGACTTCGTCAAACTGCTGGTTCCCGATGACGATGATTACTTCGTGCTGAAACCGAAACACTCGGGCTTCTACTCGACGACCCTCGATCTGCTTCTCACACACTTGAACGCAAAGAACCTGATCCTCACCGGCATCGCCGGCAACAACTGTGTGCTCTTCACCGCGAACGATGCGTACATGCGCGACTTCAAAGTGTTTGTCCCGGAGGATTGCGTTGTTTCGAATACGGAAGAAGAGAATCGCTACGCGTTGAAACAGATGGAAACGGTGCTCAAAGCTGACACCAGTCCATCTCCGGAACTAGATCTAAAAGCGCTGAGCAGCTAAAATCCGCTTCCAAAAGTTGCCACAAAAAACCACAAGATGCACAAAAGTGTTCTTCAGAATCCTATGTGTCGTTTTGTGGCTGGGTGTTGTTGCTGAGGCACAAGTGCGTGTGTTGCGTTGGGGCGCGGATCCGAGTGGCGGCGCGCCGTACGTCTTCACTGATCCGGCTAATCCTGATAACTACATCGGATATGAAAAGGAAATGGTCGATGCACTGGCCCAGGCGATGGGCCGTCGCGCCGAGTTTGTGCCGAGCGATTGGGAGACGCTCGTCTCCGCGCTGCAACGTAAATCGTTCGATGTCATCGTCAATGGACTCGAGCCGACCGGTGATCGCGCCCAGCAGATCCTCTTCAGCAAGCCTTACTACATCTTTCAGCTCCAGCTCACCGTACGCCGCGATGATAACCGTATAAACTCCCTCGAAGACTGCAAAAATCGCGTCGTCGGGACCCTCGGCAACACTGCCGCATCGCGCATCCTGCAACAACAAGGCATTCCGTTTCGCAGTTACGCCGATCCAGTCGGCGCTTATCGCGATCTCGAATTGAAACGCATCGATGCAGTCCTGTTTGATGTGCCCGCTGAGGCTTTCTACGCGCGCTCGAATCCGAAACTGAAACCGGCTGGACCACCTTTCACACGCGGGCAGTACGTTATCGGTTTGCGCAAAGACGATTTCGCACTGAAAGCCGAGATCGACGCCGCCATCGACAAGATCATCCTCGACGGCACGCTTGAAACGATTCTGAAAAAGTGGGGACTTTGGAACGACGCACAGGCGGAGTTTCAAGCGCCGATTCGCTCCGGAACCCAATCGACGAAAGTCGAGGAGTACACGACAACAAACGTGACTTTCAACTGGCGCGAAGCACTCTGGCGACTGACACGCGCCGCCGCCGTCACCGTTCTGATTGCCCTCGGCGCGATGGTCATCGCGGTCGTTTTAGGACTGCCACTCGCGGTCGGACAGTGGAAAGGCCCGCCGTGGCTGCGCGCGTTCTGCACGCTGTATGTCGAATTCTTTCGCGGCACGCCGGTGCTGGTCCAACTGCTGTTTCTATACTTCGGCCTGCCCGTGATCGGCATCGCGATGCCCGGCTGGCTCACTGCACTCGTCGGGCTCGGATTGAACTACGCCGCTTACGAATCGCAAGTGTACCGTGCGTCACTTGAGGCGATTCCGACGGGACAATGGGAGGCAGCTTATTCGCTCGGCATGGGACCGCTGCTCGCGTTTCGTCGCATCATCCTGCCGCAGGCGTTTCGCATCGCATTGCCGCCGATGACGAACGACTTCGTATCCCTTTTCAAAGACACTTCAGTCGCGTTTGCAATCTCGGTCTGGGAGCTCGCGACGGCTTATCGCGAGCTGGCGAATGCTTCGGGACAGTTTCTGCTACTCGGTGTCGCGGTATCAGCATTCTATCTCGCGATGAGCTTGCCGATGGCCCACCTTGCGCGTCTGCTCGAAAGACGTTTGCGCGAGCGAGCGACGGCGCGTGTGGTCGAGGAGCCGGAGGTGGCAACAGCATGATCCGCGTTACCGGCCTGCGCAAGCGTTTCGGCAATAGTGAGATCCTGAAAGGGATCGATTTCGAAGTACCGCCGCAAACCGTGCTCGGCGTGATCGGCGCATCAGGCAGCGGGAAGTCGACGCTTTTGCGGTGCCTCAATGGTCTGGAGACGATCAATGGCGGCAGCGTCGAGTGTGACAACGTAAGGTTCGAAGCGAATTTATCCCCTGCGGACTATCGGCGGCGCGTCAAAGATCTGCGTTTGAAAGTCGGGACAGTCTTCCAGCACTTCTATCTGTTCCCTCACCTGTCCGTGATCGGAAACATCATCGAGGCGCCGGTACACGTACTGCGCACGCCGAAGAAGACTGCTGAAGATGAAGCTTATGAGCTGTTGGAATCTGTCGGATTGAAACAGGCCGCGCGGCGCTACCCGGGATCGTTGTCAGGCGGGGAGCAACAGCGCGTTGCGATTGCGCGCGCGCTCGCGATGCATCCGGCGTTGCTGCTGCTCGACGAGCCGACGAGCGCGCTCGATCCGCGCCGGATCAGTAGCTTGCGAGCGCTGTTACGCACATTTGTGGATCGCGGTCACACGATGATCATCATCTCTCACTCGATGGGATTTCTCGCGGGCGTGTCAGACAATATTTTGTTTATGGAAGGTGGCGTTGTGGTTGAGTATGGACCAACTGACGAGGTCATGCAGTCGCCGGAAGACGCCCGCACCAAAGACTTTCTCGAACAAGCCGAGTAGGCACAGAACCGAGCGCGGTAGCGCCGGGTCCGTCCAACCTATGCATCAAGGAACGGTGATTTACCCGGCGCTACCGCGCTCGGTTCGGTGCGCTTTATTGTCTCCAGATACTGCTCGAAGCGTGCGCGGTCGTCGACGTTTGTGATTTTCGTGCCGAGCAGGTAACCCTGGCCGACGTAAGGTCCAGTCAGCCGTTCACATCTTACCGGGCTCACTTCCATTCCGATCACGCCGCCCGGAATAAGCAGCGACAGATTCAAACGGTTTGCGCCGCTACAGAATCTTTCGTCGATGATCGTGGACGGTAGCACCATGCCCATGCCGCCGGCGCTGAGATCGTGCGTCCGGCCCAGGAAAACGAGGGACGATTCACAGTTCTGGACCTCGTTATCAAGCAGCGATAGTGTGGCCGTCAGCTCGACTTCACATCTGACTTTGAGCCGCCGCATTCGGCGTCGTTCAATGGAGGAGGCAATCTTATCCAAGCTGGTCAGTCTTCCTGGTCGGGTGTAAATGAGACCGTTTCCAGAATCCCCAGACAGTTGTTTTATTATCGAGGCACGAAGTCGGAGACTACGCTCTCCGGCTGGCCAGTAGTAGCACGAAACGATAAATTTGTACATGAAAGAAGCTGTAAAACAGAGCTCGGAGTGATGAACCCTGCGGCCTTCCCAGGCAATCTGCAAATTTCGTGTGTCGGATGAGTTAAAAAGCTCAATCCGGCTATAATCCCACTTTCTTTAGCCACGAAAAAGGCACAAAAAAACACATAATGAAAAAACCGAGAACCCTGCTCCTCGTGCTGTCTGTGAGCCTGCTTGGACCACTCGCAATCCAGGCCCAGCAGCCCAACCGGAAACTCGCCGCTGAAGTCAGAGCGGAGTTTCTTCACGCCTGGAACGGCTACAAGCGATACGCATGGGGACACGACGATCTCAAACCGCTCTCGAAGACCCATCACGACTGGTACGCACAGCCTCTACTGATGACGCCCGTCGACGCGCTCGACACGATGATCCTCATGGGTCTGGACGATGAGGCAGCCGCGACGAAGCAGTACATCCTCGACCATCTCTCCTTCGATAAAGACATCGAGGTCCAGAACTTCGAGATCACGATCAGGCTCCTTGGCGGACTGCTCACGAATTACCAGTTAACCGGCGACAAGCGCTTCCTCAGTCTCGCCGAAGACCTCGGCAATCGACTGCTGCCGGTCTTTAACTCACCGACCGGAATGCCGTATCGCTACGTCAATCTCAAGACCGGGAAAGTGAGTAAGCCGATCAGCAATCCTGCTGAAACGGGAACGCTGATCGTCGAGTTTGGGACACTGAGCAAACTCACCGGCAAACCGATCTTTTTCGAGAAGGCGAAGCGCGCACTCGTCGAAACTTACAACCGGCGCTCGAAGATCGGCCTGGTGGGCGAATGGATCAATGTCGAGACTGGCGAGTGGACCAACACTGACAGTCACATCAGCGGCGCGATCGATAGTTATTACGAATACCTTTTGAAGTGCTCACTGCTGTTTGGCGATTCTGACTGCAAGCGGATGTGGAACGAGAGTAGCGCGGCAATCAATAAGTATCTCGCGGACGAGCTAAGTGCCGACGGCGAGATTCAACTGTGGTACGGCCATGCCGACATGAATACCGGAGCGCGGAGCGCGACGACTTATGGCGCGCTCGACGCGTTCTTTCCGGCAGTGCTCGCGCTGAGTGGGGATCTGAAGCGCGCGAAGCTGTTGCAGGATTCATCGTATCGGATGTGGAGGTACGCTGGCATAGAGCCCGAGGAATTTGATTACCGCGCGCAAAAGATTACTGCTCCGGGCTATCCACTGCGACCGGAGATCGTCGAGTCGAATTATTATCTTTACCGCTACACGAAGGACGAGAAATACAGGTATATGGGTGAGCGTCTCTGGCGCGACTTTGTGAAGCACTGCCGTACTGACGATGCCTACGCGGCGCTGAAGACTGTCGAGACAAAGGAGAAAACCGATTCGATGCAGAGCTTTCTCTTCGCCGAGACGTTTAAATATTTCTACTTGCTCTTCGCGCCGCCGAGCACGCTCGATCTCGATCGGGTGATCTTCAATACAGAAGCGCATCCCATACGTAAATTTTAGCCGCGCATCTGCTTAACATTTCTTGACTGCGCAATCCGGCCAACCAAATTACAATGCATGTCTCAATTTATGGACACTGTCGCCGCACAGAGCTCCGAGCACATCCTCGTCATCGACGACGACGTCGAGCTTTGTAATCTCGTCTCGCGCTTCTTAGTGCGGCATCGGCTATCTTTTCGCACTAACGCGGTCTCGTGATCGATATCCAGTACCGTTTATCTAGGCACAAAAAGCACAAAATGATTATTGATTGTGGGCCGCCCATTCAATAAACACTTTTGTGCTTTTTGTGCCTTTTTGTGGCTATGCTTTACTTGTACTCCACTCCTAAATTCTCAAACAGAAACGCATAAATATCTCGTGTCTGCTCGATCGATTTAGTCGTGTTGCTGGCGCCGTGCGCTGAGTTTGTGTCGACCCGAATCAGGATCGGGTTTGGTCCACCCTGCGCCGCCTGCAACGCCGCCGCATACTTGTAGTTGTGCGCGGGAACAACGCGGTCGTCGTGATCTGCAGTCGTGATCAACGTCGACGGGTACTTCACGCCCGGCCGCACGTTATGTATCGGCGAGTAAGCATAGAGCGCCTTAAACTCGGCTTCACTAGCTTCACTCGAACCGTAGTCGGCGACCCAGTTCCAACCGATCGTGAACTTCTGGAAACGCAGCATGTCCATCACGCCCGCCTGCTCGATCACGGCACGAAATAGCTCAGGACGTTGATTCGAAACTGCGCCGACAAGCAATCCGCCATTCGAGCCACCCTGAATCGCGAGCTTGCTCGACGAGGTGTACTTGTTCGCGATCAGCCACTCGGCCGCGGCGATGAAGTCGTCAAAAACGTTTTGCTTCTTCAGCTTTGTTCCCGCCTCATGCCACTTCTCGCCATACTCACCACCGCCACGCATGTTTGCTGACGCATAGACGACGCCCTGTTCGAGCAGCGCGAGTCGCAGCGAGCTAAACCCAGGCGCCTGGACAACGTTGAAACCGCCGTAACCGTAAAGGAGGGTCGGGTTGTTGCCGTTGAGTTTCAAGCCTTTCTTGTAGACGAGAAACATCGGGACGCGCGTGCCGTCTTTGCTGTTGTAAAAGATCTGTTTGGTCTCGTAGTTTTCCGGTTTGAATCCGGGAATTTCGATGGTGCGAAAGACCGTCGATTTCTTTGTCGCGATGTCGTACTTGTAGATCGTCGACGGGAAATTGAACGACGTGAAGCTGTAGTAAACGTACTTGTCGTCTTTCAAGCCGCCGAAGCCATTCGCACTTCCCAGACCCGGCAACACGATCTCATTTTCAAGCTTGCCGTCGACACTAAAGACATACGCGTGCGTGGCGACATCCTTGCGCCACGAAGCGAAGAGTTTGCCACCGGCAGTGCCGACGCCCTGAAGCGGGTCCGCTCTCTCCGGCAACACGGTCTTCCAGTTTTTCTCGTCCGGGTTCTTTGGATCGACGAGGACGACGCGCTCGTTCGGTGCGTTTTTGTTGGTGCTGATCAGGAGCTTGTCGCCAACGTTGTCAATGACGTCGAAATTATCGTCGCCGATTTCTGCGACGATGGGAGAAAACTCGATCTCGCCTTTCGACAGATCTTTATAGAAAAGCGCGTTTCCTTTTTTGCCCTTGCCGCGCTCGGAAACCGAGAGCGTCAGGAAGCGCTCGTCTTCAGTGGTGTCGACGTTATGGAAACGCTGCGGATTCTGTTTGTCTTCGTAAACCAGAACGTCTTCAGACTGCGGCGTGCCGACCTTGTGGAAGTAAACAGTATGAAACTCATTTTTGCCGCTGAGCTCCTTGCCCTTCACCGGTTCCGGATAGCGGCTGTAGTAGAAGCCGTCGCCCTGCCACGAGACTCCTGAAGACTTCATCCACTTGATTTCGTCTGCGAGCTTGTTGCGCGAGCCGACTTCCATGACGTTGAGCGTGACCCAGTCAGAACCGCCCTGCGCGATGCCGTAAGCGAGATACTTGCCGTCTGCGGAAAGTGAGAAGTTTCTCAGCACGGAAGTGCCGTCGGCCGAGAACTTGTTCGGATCGATGAAGACTTCGGGCTTACCGTTTTCGCCCTTTTGAATGTAATAGACGTTCTGGTTCTGAAGCCCGTCGTTCTTCGAGAAGAAGTAAGTTTCACCACGATGAAAAGGCGCGGTGAAACGCGGGTAGTTGTAGAGCTCGGTCAGACGTGTTTTCAGCTTCTCGCGAAAAGGAATTTTGTCGAGGTAGCCGAAAGTCAGACGATTCTGATCGTCGACCCAGGCTTTCGTCTCCGCGGAAGTCTCGTCTTCGAGCCAGCGATACGGGTCGTAAACCTTTGTCCCGAAGTAGTCGTCAACTTGCTCGACTTTCTTCGTTACGGGGTAGACGAGTTTGGGATCGTTTGTAGACGAGCGGGTGGGCGCCAGGCTCTGCGCGCGCGAGCGCTGCAAAAACGGGAGCGAAAGGGCAGCCGCGACAAACAACACCGCCAACAAGGTTCTGAGCTTAGTCATATTTTCTTATCTCCGCAGGCAGGATTTGAAGAGAAATCTTAATTCAACGGATTATTTCACGCAAAGGCGCAAAGGCTGCCACTTGGAGCCCGGCAGGCTTTGCGTCTTTGCGTGAAAAATTGTCACGGCTCAAGGCGCGGTGCTAGAATCCAAGTCTGATGTTCAACCCCTTACATTATCGCCCACTCGAGTCACGCGCGAACCTTTTTGCCGACTAGTCTTACGATCGTTTTCAATCGTGGATTTCCAGGCCGCACCTTATCAGGTTTGGCGTGTTATTGGCCTTTCTTCAAACGGAGTGAAAACATGTCTACCACAGTACTCGCAACACCAAAGCGCCCCCAGATCAAGACCGAGCTTCCCGGTCCAAAAGGCAAAAAGATCGTCGAAGCAGATGCACAATTTGTTACCCCTTCATACCCGCGACCGTCGTTTAAACTCGTCGCTGAGCGTGGCAGCGGAGTTTGGGTCGAAGATGTTGACGGCAACATCTTCCTGGACTGCAACGCCGGCGTCGCCGTCTGCTCGACTGGTCATTGTCACCCGGAAGTCGTGAAAGCGATTCAGGAACAGGCCGCCCAACTGATCCACATGTGCGGCACTGACTATTACTATCGTCACATGCCGCAACTTGCGGAGAAGCTCGATGCGATCGTGCCGGTGAAGTCGCCGACGCGAACGCACTTCGCAAACAGCGGCACTGAGGCTGTCGAGACGGCGCTAAAACTCGCGATGCACGCGACTGGTCGTGAGAAGTTCATCGGCTTCTTCAACAGTTTCCATGGACGCACACTCGGCTCGCTTTCAGTAACATCTTCGCGGGCCGCGCAGCGCAAAGGTTTCAAGCGACAAGCGCTCGACGTTGTACACGTGCCTTACCCGAACGAGTTTCGCAATCCCTTCAGTGCGGCTGACTGTGGCGATGGGGGAGCGGCCCAGGGCGCGCTCAACTGGATCGAGGAGCGTTTGTTCAAGACCACGACGCCGCCTGAAGAAGTTGCGGCGATCATTGTCGAGGCGGTACAAGGCGAAGGTGGCTACGTTCCTGCGCCGAAAGGTTTTTTGAATGGACTGCGGCGCATATGCGACCAGCACGGAATCCTGTTGATCGTGGATGAAGTGCAGTCGGGAATGGGTCGCACCGGGAAGATGTTTGCGTGTGAGCACTACGATGTGCAGCCGGACATTGTTTGTATCGCGAAAGGCATCGGCTCGGGATTGCCGATCGGTGCGTGCGTCGCGCGCGCTGACTTGATGGACTGGAAACCCGGCGCACATGCCTCGACCTTTGGCGGCAATCCGGTCTGCATTGCGGCGGCGTTGAAGACGATCGAGTTACTGGAAGGCGGGTTAGTAAAGAACGCTGACGAAGTCGGTGCATACCTGAAGGAAGGCCTGGTGAAACTTCAGCAGAATCATGACTGTATCATCGACGTGCGTGGGTTTGGATTGATGCTCGGGGTTGAGTTTGAGACGGCGGAGCTGCGGGATCGGATTGAAACTGCCTGTTTCGACCGCGGCCTGATCATCCTCGGCGCCGGGGCCAAGACGATCCGCTGGTCCCCACCGCTGATACTTACGAAAGAAAATGTCGACGTGGCGCTTGAAATCTTCGATGAGGCGATCACAGCCTCGATCTAGTTTGGCCGCGGATGAACGCTGATGAAATCCGGATTTTTATCCGTGTAATCTGTGGCTAATCTCTAAAATGCGGGCGCGTAGGCGGTCTTCATCGACGTTGCTTACGCGCCCGTCGCGATAAACCTCACGACCTGCGACTACCGTTAGAATCACATCGCGTCCTGATGAAGCAAAGATTAGTGTGGCGATCGGATCGTAGCTCGGTAGTTGATGCACACCTATTAACGAGACAACGGCGAGATCGGCCAGCGCGCCCTCAGTCAACCCTCGACCAAACGTCGCCACCCGCAGCGCATCCGCGGCGGGCACGAATCCGCCGCCGGCACGAGCCATGAGCGTCGCGAAACGCGCTTCTTCGAGAATGTCGCACGTGTTGTTGCTCGCCACCGAATCACTACCGAAACCAACCGCGATCCCTGCCTCTAAAAACCGCGCGAACGGCGCGCGCCCGTGCCCAAGCTTTGCATTCGACTTCGGACAGTGCGCTACCTTCGACTCCGTCTCCCTTAACGTCTCGATATCACGATCATCGACACGAAGGCAGTGCGCCAGCAACGGCTTAACATCGAGCACACCGACCTGCTTCAAATACTGAATCGTCGAGACACCGCGCGCTTTCCACTCGATCGCGCGCCGGGCCAAACCTTCCGCAAACGCCCCACAACCGTCACGCACAAACATGTCTTCCGCCGTCGACTCAGCCGCATGCATCATCAACGGCACCCCTTCGGTGGCTGCGAATTCCGCGATCAATTCGAGTTGTGCCCCGCAGACTGTGTACGGCGCATGCGGCGAGACACCTGCGCGCAGTAAATCACTTTGGAGGGTGCGCAAGTGGTCCACCTTCGACTTCAGCTTCTCAAAATTTTCACGAGCGAGACGCGCGTCCGGACCAAACGATTCCTGGTAAACAACCCCGCGCAAACCGACGTCGCGCAGCGCCATCATGCTCATTATCCCTAGATCGCTTGCATCACCAACGCAGGTAATTCCCGCTCGCACCGCTTCACACGCGCCCCACGTAGCGGAGACACGAATGTCATCAGCCGTCATCAGCTCATGCCGCGCCACAGTCAGCTTTCGCAGCCATGCAAAAAAATCAGTCTCCTCGTTTTCTAAATAGCTGCGCATCGCGGTGAGCTCCAGATGCGTGTGCAGGTTAACGAGACCGGGAAGGATGATCGCCTCGCCGAAAGACTCGACCTTGAACTCAGGAAACTGCGCGACGATCTCCGCGCGTGGACCAACGCCGGCGATGCGTTGTCCCGCGACGGCGACAGCACCGTTCTCGATCGGCGCCGCCGCCACGGGAACGACCCAACGCGCCGAATAGATAGTCGTCATTTGGCGGGAGCAGTCTCCTGAATTGCAGCGCTCGAACTCTTCGCGCTCTTGAGCTGCCGGTAGCGTTGCATGATTGAGATCACGTAAGCGCGCGTCGAAGGGATGTCTATGCGATTGATAAACTCCGCGCCCGATTGCGTGTTGCCCGGCGGATCGGAACGACTCCACTCGACCGCACGACTTGGACCAGCATTGTAAGCCGCGACCATGCGCGTCTCAACTTCAGGTACGTCGCGAAACTGCGAGTAGATTTTTTCGAGATACCAGCAACCAATTTGGATGTTTCGCTCGGGATCCTTGAGGAAGTTTTGCGGATCGGCCTGCATCTGGTTTTGAAAATCGCGGATGCCTGTTTGGGTGGCCCATTCGCGACCGACGATGGGCGTCACCTGCATCAGACCGATCTCACCGTCTTTGCCGGTCTTCCACGGGCTGAAGTAAGTCTCTTCGTAGATGATGCTCCAGACGAGATCCGGATCGACGCGATAGATCGCTGCCTGGGTCCTGATCAGGGTGTCGTAGCGGTGAGTCCAGTAACTATTGAAAAAGTAGACGGCCAGCAGCAGCGTGAGGGCTAAGAGAATAACGACAATGGCTCGTCTCACTAATTTCTTCGCCTTAATCCACTCCAGAAACTGGCGCGCGTGCAGGAGAAATCGACGCCTTCGTATCGCGAACGCAGCGCGTGTTCGTCGATCACGTGTCCCTGAAGCCAGACTTCCGCTTCGAGCATGGCGCCCACACTCAACTCACCACGCAAGGCGCGCCGGTTGACGAGTACTTCGAGTTTGATGCGCTCGAGATCGAGATGAATCCAGAAGAGCTCGCCGCCTGACAGCGGGTTCTTCAGCGGCTTGAACGCGATCACGCGTCCCGACAAGCTCCAATCATTCTCGTGCGCCGCTCGCGTGGGCGCAGTCTTCTCCAGCGGCGTCCAGCGCGTCTTCCCTTTCCCGCGCAGCACACGCGCGCGATAAGCGAGACCACAAAGGCCGATGTGCAACTCCTGTTCGCCAAAACCGCCTGGGCCAACCTCGGTCAGGTTCTGCAATTCGAAGAGCACTTCGCAGTCCGTTCCTTCACGATAGCCGTGAATGACGGCCTCACCTTCTTCGTCGTATTCCGTCAACGCCCACGGCGCGATCTTCTGAACGTAACGAGCACGAAAACCCGGGCGACAATCGGCGTAGAAGAGATCGCCACTGCCCGATTCGTAGAGGACGGTCCAAACTTCGAGCCCTTCTCCCAGCTTCCAGCAGCGACCGTGCAAGACAGCGCCGCGTCTGCTGAGCTGCGTGGGCTCACCCTGATCGCCTGCGCGCTCTGCGAGATAGTTGAAAGCCTTCTCGCTCGAAACTTCCAAACCGATCGTTTCAAAAGTAGGATTCATCATCAGTATCGGTGCTGGTACGCGCATATTATTACGCGCTGCGCTTTCGCTGTCTATGCTTCACGGGTTTGCCGTTACTGGTTTCAGTACGCGGCGCGCGTGTTTTGAAACCACGGATGACGCGTTGTGGGCCATGCGACGGCTGCACTCCTGAGCGAACCATCTCGGCAAAGAGATCGACGTCGTAATCAGCCTCACGCGACATCTCCTCGCGAATGTTGTGTAGCACTTCTAAAAATTTTGGGCGACGATACATAAACTTATTAGCCACAGCTTACACGGATATTAGTAATCTGCGTAATCTGTGGATTAGCTGACTTGCTCTGTGGCCTCCGAAACTAAAAACTCCGGCGTCACGATCATTGGCACATAAAATCCCGCGGCCGTATTGAACAACCGGATGCGCGCCTGGCGTCGCACATTCGCGAGATGCCCGAAGTTCCAGGTCACGAGATAATCGATTTTGTGAACCGATGCAATCGCCACGTGCAGCGCGTCGGCGATGTATTTGCGATGAAAGATGCCGCGCCCGATATAACCCTCCGCGAGAATCGCCGCCTCCTCAGTCAGGTCAACCTGTTCGAGATTGCTGATCAGTTTCAGATACGACGTGCGATGCGGTTCTTTCAAACGAGAGAGCTCTGACGACACGACCGGTGAAACTACCGCGCGATAGTCAGGCATCTCGTGCTCCCACCACCTGATCGTTAAGTCACGCCGGAACGGCTCACCGTTATCGAGGTAAGCGCCAATCACGGATGTCTCCAGGTAAAGAGCTTGCTTCATGGAGTTACTACCACTTCCGGATTCATAATCTCGACGCTCTTCGGTTTCTGATTCAAAGGTTCCAAACGCATTGCTCCCCTTGCAAAGTCAAAATAGATGCGGAAGTGCCGCAGGAAGTTACCACCTAAGATGCCGCTCTGCGTAAATCCGGCAGTCTCATTCACCGGTTCCAGATCGAGCACCGCCGCGTTGATCTTTTCCATCCTGCTCAAACCCAAACTCAGTCGCGGCAGTTGCAACAGTTTCACGTCTTCGGTCACACCCGCAGCGCCAAAGACGCGCATCTTCGAAGGCTGCAACAGATCGAGGAACTGCTCCTCTTGCGAAAACTTCTCCGAAATAACGGTGATACTCGCCGCCGTGTCTATTATAAAGTTAACGTTCTTTGCGAAACCGTCAAGTCCGACTTCGCCACTCAGGAACCCGCTCGACGTTGTTCGCAGTGGAACTTCAACGGAGCCATCGTTGGGCGATGCGGGGATCAGCGCCTGATGAGCTTCTGCTCGACGCACTGTGGTCCATGCTTCGACTTCTTCCGTTTGCTGTTGTCGCACGAGCGACATGCGTCTCGTGCCGTAGTCGATCGAGGTGAGAAACTTCGCGACTACTGACAACCCCAGATAACCGTCGACCGGGATGTGACTATCAAAGAACTTGCGAATATAGACCGGCACGTTCGAGATCTTCGAATTCCCGATCTCGATCGAGTCCAGAAAGCCGTAGACGATCTCAAACTTACCACCACCGCCGACTGCACGCGCCATGCCACCCTTCGCAACCGGCTTGATGCCGAGACGTTTTGCCGTTTGCTCGGAAACTACCGACATGCCCGATCCGGTATCGAGCACGAACTTGAGCGGTTCCTTCTGCCCGTTGATCCGCACCTCAAGTACCGGCCGATTGTCAGTCGCTTCAAACAAAACACTGGATCGGTATTCACCACTCGGCACGTAAAGTGAACCCTGCCGGCCGAGATAGCGGAGGAAGTCGATGAGTCCGATGATGCGCGCGCGGCGGTCGAAATCAGTCTTCGGCGCGATGGCAAGAAAGCGCTCGTATGCATCGGCGGCTTCTTTGTACTTCTCACTTCGCGCCGCAGCCTGGCCCAGGTTGAAAACATAATCGGGCTCGTCAGGATCCATACTGGCTGCTCTGCGAAGCGCGGGTAACGCGAGTAGCAGGCGGTTCTCGTAAAGGTCGACCATCGCGAGGCCCGCGACTGCTAGCGCTTCATTCTCATCGAGCGCGAGCGCTGTTTTGAACTCTTCCACCGACAGGCGGAATTCACCGGCGCCGAGAATCGCCGAGCCCAGGAGTGCGTGCGCGCGTGCAGAAAGTGGATCGGCCATGAGCACGCGAGCGGCGTTATCGTAAGCGCCTTGTAAATCTCTCTGCTTCAGCAAGGCACAGCTCAAACCGAGGCGGGCATCGTTATCGTGCGCGTCTTGGCTGAGCAGGTCGCGAAAGATCTTCTCAGCCTCGGTGTAATCGCCTTTGCGCAGCGCGCGATAGCCTTTGTTGTAAGCCTTCTTGTCAGCCTTCCCGTGGGTCATACCGGCAAAGGCAAAACAAAGCACGAAGGCGGCCACACTAAAGGCCGCCATCCGCAAAAAACGCTTCTTGTGATTACCTTGCATGATTCACACCCTTATGTTCAGAGTTCAAGCTTTAGCTTGCTCTTCCCAACGCAGCAAGCTAAAGCTTGAACTCTGAACGTGATACTGATCGATTCAAGCTACTTTAAAACTTCGCCCGTCTTCATGGACCAGAGAACCAGATCGAGCTCGTCGAAATCTATGCCGACGTCGCGAGCGAAGTGAACCAGTTGCTGTTCAACTTCGAGGTACTTCCTTCGCGTCGACGGTGGTCTGGCTGAATCGATCACTCCGATTTCAGCCAAACATCGCATCACGTGTTTATCAAGAATTGCGTGACCTTTGACGCCGATGTTCCGGAGAAAGTGGCTGGCCTCTTTGTAACCCAATCCTTTGACCTGCTTGTCCTGCGCCAGCCAGTCGCGACGTTCCAACGGATCGGAGAACGAGCGCAAACGCTTTCGCAACGCCATGCCGCAGTCGGCATGAAAGTAGTTTCTGGTACTGACAATGTAACGCGGTCGCGCCACGGGGAAACGATGCGCGCCTGCTTTCTTCAACGCGGCGGTCATCGCGTCCGAGTCGCCTTTGAGCAACAGTGGTCGCACGGCGTCGACTGAATTCAGTCCCATGCGCGCCGAAGCACCGGCAGTGAAAATGCAGTAGGCCAGTTCTTCCCAGAACCTGGTGTCAGATCCGTTGCGCCAAACATCCTGAAACTCACGGAGCCTCTTCCGAATCTCTTTGCGCCGCGCTCTGTGAGTGGCGACTACGCGTTCAACTGTGACGGGTTCTGGATTGCGTTGCACTGTAGTTTGTCAATACGGCGATTCTATGAGTCTGCCGGAATCATTGTCAACGATATGATTAGCCGCGGATGCAAGCAGATAAACGCCGATCTGCGTTCATCCGTAAATCTGCGGCCAATTTCTGGTATGATGCTGTGCGGTGGCCCCGCCGAGACGTTACATCCTCATACAGTTACTGTGCATCAAAGCTGCTCTCCTCGAGATGTTAACTATGACCTTGAGATCTGTATTTAATTTAAGACTGACTTGGCTGATCGGCGTTGTCCTTTTCTTAGCTTCAGCCACGTTCGCTCAGGTTCCGGTTGAGAGCCCTTCACCATCACCATCACCAAGCCCATCGCCAACAGAAACAGCGCGGCCTCTCTACGGCTTGCAGGGCGTGCTGATCGAGACGCTCGACGGCAAAATCGTCGCTTCGCAATCTGAGAACGAGCAGTTTAATCCCGCGTCGACAATGAAACTCGCCACCGCACTCGTGGCGCTACGAACGCTCGGTCCGGACCACCGCTTCGCCACGGGCGTTTGGACTGACGGCGTACTCGACAAAGCAACTGGCGTCATCAACGGCAATCTCTATATCTCCGGTCGCGATCCATCGTTTCATTACGAGCACGGCGTGCTGCTGGCGCGTGAGCTGAACAAACTCGGCATCAAGCAAGTCAGCGGGGATCTCTTCGTAGCGCCGGGTTTCACGATGAACTTCAGCGCCTCAGCGACGCGCTCTGGAGAACGTCTCTACGATACGCTCGATTCAACCCTACGCAGTGGCGAAGCCATGCGCGCATGGAACTACGAACGAACCCTGCTCAACGATCGCGCCGGTTTGGAAACAGTGCCGAGCGTGGCCGTGATGGGTGGAGTTGACGTCGCGCCGGTTCCACCGTCCGCAAAACTTTTGTTAACGCAGAGGTCGAGCAAGCTCGTCGATATTCTCAAGGTGCTCCTGTGCTATTCGAACAACTTCATGGCCGAGCGCATTGGTGAAGCACTCGGCGGGCCTGAATCCGTCCGGCAACAACTCACGACGCAGTTCGGTCTGGGACCTGACGATCTCCGCATCGCTTCGCTGAGTGGACTCGGAGTCAACCGCATCTCGCCGCGCGTGATGATGAAGATCTATCGTGCGCTTCGGGTGGAGTTAAATAAATACGGGCTGTCGCCTTCAGCCATCATGCCCGTGGCCGGTATCGATCCGGGCACACTCGAAGATCGCTTTACCGGACTGGCATGGCGCGGAAGTGTTATCGCGAAGACCGGCACGTTGATAAGGACAGACGGCGGCGCGAGCTCTTTAGTCGGGCAGATGCAAGCTGCTAATGGCGAGATACTCCTGTTTGTGATCATGAATCAGAGAGGCAGCGTCGGGCGATTTCGAGAGAATCAGGATTATCTCGTGACGCTCACGCAGAACTCGCGTGGTGGGCCAAAGCCTTTCACCTACAAACCGTTGATGCTCACAATGCAACTCTCTCACACCGAAAGCACGGTTGCAGGCGGTGAGGAATACGAGCCACCCTCAAGATCTGATAACTAGAATTAGCAGTTGGAATAGAACAAGTCAGGAAGAGGGGCTTGCCCCCGCTGTTGCTTGGATTGGACGAGCGGGGGCAAGCCCTCTTCCTGACTTGTTCTAGTTTTCGAAGCTGTATTTCTTTAAAGAAGTGCGCCCCGTCATCCGAAGATGGCGGGGCGCTTTACCGTCCAACTTGGTCACGGCGTGCGGCACCACAACCACGGTGGACGATTCTCGATGTACGGATTTAGTTAAAGGATGAAAGCGCGCCCAATTCCAGAGATAGGAATATTTACCAACTAATATTCGCGGACGCCCTTGACGGAGTGACCGCCGACCGACTTCGCTCTATCAACCGCGTCACTACTGTACTGAATGTTAGACGTACCGCCACCGGACGTATCGAAGACTGGCGCGCCAAACTGGTCCGTATCCGCACCCGACGTGGGAAACTTCGCAACGAACATCGCGCCGTAAATGTTTCCGGTGCCGCCGCCGCTGCGGTAAACCTCGCCCGTACCGAGCACCATGATCACGCCGTTCCACTGGAAGTTTCCATTGAGAGTGAGTTTGCCCGTCACGATCACAGTTCCCTGCCCCGTGGGACTGCCTGGGCCGAGTACGAGGTCTCCGTCAACAAACGTGTAGACGCCGTCCGGATTGCTGGCGCCAAGTCCTGCATCGCTGGCGATAGCGGCATCACCACTGGTGAAGTATCGTCCCTGGTTGATGGCTGCTTGCTTCATTCCCTCACTGCCATACAGAAACTCGCGCGCGCTCGCAACGTCCTTAAGAAAACTCGGTGTGTTGTCCTTGTCCAAAGTCGCCGGATCGCCGGGCTCCACATTCGGCCCGCTGCCGCTGCAATTACTTCCGTCGGCGTCACAACCATCGATGACGTTATTCGTCCTGTTGTAGTCAGGATCACTGATCGCAAAGGCGTCAATTGAACCTCCGCTACCGGAGGCATCAACACCAGAGGTCGACGTCACGTTACTGCCGCCAAGATTAAAAGTGATCGGAGTTCCCGAACCATTCGGCAGTGTGACTGTTGCCTTCACGTCATATTCAAGCGTGTGACGACTAACCACGACCTCCATGTTCTTGCGGCTGTCTCGCGGGCCTAATCCAGTTATACGAATTCGGAGACGTTCGGGCTTATAGTTAGTAGCAGGAACAATGGCACACGCCGCGGCACTGTTCTGGTTATCGGGATCGAGGATCGAAGTGACCTGGAACCGCGTGCTGCCCTCGGAACTGACGTTGACGTAACCTCCAGCCGTTGTGGTCCATAAACTCGGTGTGCAAACCACATCGCGAAAAGACGCACGGGTGCCGGAAGGGCTCGAGTCAACGTTTCCACGTAAGACTTCCAAAGTTCTGGCAACGCCCGCTTCCGCCGCATAGTAGGCCTGCATCTCAGCCGTCGAGTCGCGCGCAGTGATGCCCGTCATCGTCGAAGTCAGAATCAAGATTCCACCGGCGGCCAACAACAGCATTGAAAGAAGGACCGCCGTGATCAGCGCGGCGCCACGTTCGCCGGCGCGGCTTTGCTTTTGTGATTTCATGATTCTAGTAGCTCCAGAGATCTGAATTGCGCAGCGTGACGTCTGAACACAGCAGGACTGAATAAGGCGGCTGGTAACCGGGCTGGCCCGGAGTTCCGATTGGGTCCAGCGTAACCGAGATCGCGATGACGATATATTTCGCATTTGCCGGGTTCACTTCATCCGCCGACTTGCCGGTGATGTCAGCCCCGCCTGGCGGCGCGACGTAAGTCACTTTCTGATCGAAGTAATGAATGTTCATGCCGTCGATGCGGTTCGCCAGCACCGTGCTGCCGGTTCCAAACTTATCGTGCCGGGCCAGGTACATCGTGTTGTCGGCTGAATTAATGAAGTAGGTGATGTCTTCGCCTGAGTCCTGCACGTTGTTTCGCGAGTCGTCAGTCACGGACAAGTCGTAGTCGTAACGGTTGAGGTTTGCCCGGACGCGAATTTCGTGCAATGAGGAATCGGCGGCGACGAGACCATTGCCCGTCATGTTGAATCCGGCGTTCGCGATCTCGCGCGACATGATGTTGAGCGCACGTTGCGTGTCGGCGAGTGCGTCAGACTTTTGATTTTCGCGACTGCGGATGCGCAACGCATTCGCGAGTAGCGTCGTGGCAGCAGTCATCAGCGCCATCGTGATCACCATCGCGATGAGAAGCTCGAGTAGAGAGAAACCGCCGCTCGTGTTCTTGTTGTTCAACGAACTCATAAAAATTCCTCATTAATAGATACCGGGGACCTGTGTCGATCGTTGAGTGGTAATGGTGACTGTTTCGAATGCAGTTGCCGCTCCCAAGGGCGTCACGTTCACCTGTATACGCTTCATCGTTGGCGCGCCTTCGTCCGGATTTCCTGCCGGCACTACGCTCAAGTCACTGATGATTGTGGTTACCACGTACGGGCGTCCTGCGTTCGTTACGGTCTCGTTAACCGGAACGCTCGTTTCTGCCAGACCGCCGTTTGGATATGAGTAGGCGAGGGTTCGTGTTTGCGTAGTGAACGGGATGGTCCGCAGCCACTCCATTCGCTCCTGCGCGAGCGCCATCGCGAGCTCGCGATCGTCGGCACGGCTATTCGCCTGGATTGCATACGTAAACAGCGAAGCAATGCCGAGTCCGATGATCATGAGTACAACCATCGCGATCGCGGCTTCGAGAAGCGTAAACCCTCTTTGCGCGTTATCAGCGCTACGGTTGGCAATTTGACGATGCATGAGTTTCGCCACCTCAGTTGCTTACTGACACTTTGAGTTGTTGCGCCGATCCGCAGGAAGGCTCCGTTGACACATTAACGATGAACGCGCCACGATTTCCCGCGCCGTTCTTTGTCGTGACGGTGATCACGCTCGATCCGCTGCCGTCAATGCGTAGCAGCGACACTCCGAGAACGAGGCTGTTTCCGTTTCCGGCGATTGAGGCGCTGATGGTCCGAGTTCCGGTTGCGTTCACGATCGTAAATACCGCACTTCCGGTCTGGTTGGCTGCGTCACTCTGGCTCAATTTGAGCTCGACCGGACTGATCGCTGAAGTGCACTGTGCATCTGGCGATGGTGACGGTGATGCATTCGGAGTTGGGGTCGGTGTTGGGCTGCCGTTGCCGTTTCCATTGCCGTTATCACCATCGTTGCCGTTGCCATTTCCGTTCGGTGTCGGAGTCGGTGTTGGCGTCGGTTCCGGTGTGGGCGTTGGCGTAGCCTCTGGATCCCCTTCGTCGTCAACGGGCGGAGTTGCCGATGGATCAGGCGTCGGGGTTGGAGTCGGAGTTGAATCGACGTCGCCCGTAACCTGAGCTATCTCGACTGGTGGAATAAGTTGATCGGGAAAATGTTGCTCACCGACGGTGATATCGCCCGAGCCTGAGACGTCGACGGGAAGATTGCGTTCGAGATATTCACTATGAACCTGGAACACCCATGCTTCTTCAATTCTGCCGCGCCAGTCGAAAGTCACTCTTTTAGCGGCGGTGGCGAAATTGAGCCCGGATTCGAGCTCGAAGTTGCGTGTTTCTACTACGCCCGAGCCGTAATCCATGGTGATCGCGTAAGTGGTTGAGCCTGGTCCAAAAGTCTCGACCGACGATTCCTGGCCCGGCGCGGCATGGCGGCGGATTGCGTCCGCGCGTGCCTTCTCGATGTAAGTCGCAAACAGCCGGGCCGAGTTCTGAAGCCGGAATTCCGCGCGCGCGGTTTTGATTCCGAGCACTCCGCCGGTTGAGACGACTGCGATGATCGCGACCGTGACGATCATCTGCGTCAGGGTGAACCCGCGCTGTTGCGTCGTTGTTCTGCTATTAGGTTTCATTTACGCAATTACCTCCGACAGGCCAATCCTGGTCCAGCTTTGGCAAGCGCCGTTCCGGGGATGATCATGTGCAAATTGGCGGCTCTCGTGAAGGTGCTGCGGGACTAAGAACCGCCACGTGTTACTTTTAGTTACGGTCGTGAGAAGCCAGCTTCCTATTAGCCGCGGATTATGCGGATTGATTACGGAGTGATCCGTGATGATCCGTATCTGAATGATCCGTATAATCCGTGGGTAATGGCCGATATCCTACTCGTCGAAGATAAAGACAGCCTCCGTCGCGTACTGCGACTAACCCTCGAGAATGCCCGATACACCGTAGCGGAAGCGATCGACGCCCGCGCGGCTCTCAACGAAATCGCAAACTCCCGTCATCGTCTCGTACTCACGGATCTGCGCATGCCGAACGGCTCGGGCCTCGACGTGCTACGTGCCGCGCGGGCCGCCGACGCTGACGTTCCGGTGATTGTCATGACTGCTTTCGGCTCGATCGACGAGGCCGTGCAGGCGATGAAAGACGGCGCCCACGACTTCCTCCAGAAACCTGTCGATTCGAATCACTTGCTACTGCTCGTCGAGCGTGCGCTTGAACAGGCGAGACTGCGAACTGAGAACGTGCTGCTGCGTGAGGAATGGTCGCGTCGTTATGGCTTTCCACGAATACTCGGCGAGTCGGACGCGCTCAAGCGCGCCGTCGGGGAAACGCAACGCGTCGCGCAAACGGAAGCCACCGTTCTGCTGCTCGGCGAATCGGGCACCGGCAAAGAGCTTTTCGCACGCGCGGTCCATCATCTTTCAGCCCGCCGCGACCAACCTTTTGTGGCCATCAACTGCGCCGCGATTCCCGAAACGCTGATCGAGAACGAACTCTTCGGTCACGAGCGTGGCGCTTTTACAGGCGCGAGCGATCGGCGACAAGGTAAGTTTGAGCTCGCTTCAAGTGGGACTGTATTTCTCGACGAGATCGGCGAGTTGCCGGTCGCGGTCCAGGGGAAACTGTTGCGCGCAATCGAGGAGAAAGTCGTCGACCGGATCGGTGGACGCGCGCCGGTTGCCGTGGACGTGCGCGTCGTCGCCGCGACGAATAAAGACTTGAAAGCGGCGGTTGATAACGGGGAGTTTCGTGGAGACTTGTTTTTCCGGCTTGCAGTTTTTCCGATCGAAGTGCCGCCACTGCGTGAGCGCGGTGACGATATTCTGCTACTCGCGCGTCACTTCGCATCCGAGATTGGACACGAATTGCGCGGTCGTGAGGCGCAGTTAAGTCCGGAAGCAATCACGGCGCTGCAACAACATCACTGGCCCGGAAACGTTCGCGAACTTGAGAACGCGATCGAGCGGGCCTGCATCATCTCGGACACGCTCCTACTCCAGCCCGGCGATCTCGGGTTACTGCCCTCACGCGTAAACGAAAGTCTGGAACAACTCGATCTCTCGGGCACACTCTCCGACGTGGCCCACCGCGCCCTCCGCGTCGTCGAGCGCAAAAAAATACTCGCGGCGCTGGAAGCCAACCAGGGAAACAAGAGCCGGACCGCCGAAGATCTGGGCGTCAGTTACAAGACCCTTCTCAACAAGATCAAAGACTACAATCTCCTGTAAATCCTGCAAAATTCTGAAAAAGCTGGCCAATTAGCAGTCTCACCTCTACGGTAGCAAATGAAACACGGACAAGGAGTCTCCTGAAAATGCCCCAGATCTTTAACCTGAAACGCCTGGCACTCGCGTCAGCGGCTTTCGCAATCATGGCACTCGCGTCATCGAACGCCTGGGCCGATCCCATAACGATTACCGTCGGTAATCCCAATAATCAAAACACCGACAACGTCTTATTCAACAACGGTAGTCTGGTCCATTCCGGGACGCTCGTGCAAGGCGATTTCAACGGTTCCGGTGCGGGTTTCATTGTTGATTTCACTTCCACTTCCGGCAACGGCAACCTCGGCGTCAGCGGCGGCCAGGCCGTGCTCGTCGGCGGAACCGGCAATGATCCGTTTTCCAACACCACGGTGCAGCTGGAAAACGGCGCCACGTTCACCAAGCTCATTCTGAACATCGACGTCACCGCCGGCTTGCCACCGCCAACGTCGGTGCAATTCACAGTCAACTACACGCTCGCGGGCGGCCAGGTCTTCAATCAGGTCTTCTCCGTCGACACGAATGGTCAAAACTTCTTCGGTATCGAGGCTGCGGAAGGTGCTGTTATCAACAGCGTGACGGTCCAGGGCTTGAACGGAACGACGTTTCAGGATATTAATCAATGGCGACTCGGTGGATTTGCCCCCGCCACCAACAGCGTCCCCGAACCAGCCAGCTTGTTCCTGCTCGGTAGCGGACTCGTCGGTACCGCAGGCGCCCTTCGCCGCCGTCTCAAAAACCGGAAACAGGACTAACCCGGATTTTCCTGAACAGGAGACTAAGAACGATGTACAGTGCCCCCATCATTCTTCCGCTTGATTGGACTGGACGGATTTACGTGCTTGAAGACGAAAAAGGCCAGGTTGTAGGAACGGGCTCGCGAGAAGTATGCGAGACCCTGATGTGCATGATGCGCGCCGGCTTGTCGCGCGCAAGTGAAAACGCGCCGGCCAAAACCCGTAGCAATGTTCGCGCTGCGATCACCATCTAAACCATAGTAAATACGCTCCTTCGATTCTGGAACAGACCGAGGTTTGTTCCAGAATCTTTTTTTAAAGTTTTTCTGGAGACGCTGGGCCATTGAATATATATCTTAGACATCCTGGAAAATACGGACGGTTGAAGCAGCGGCAGGCGGGCGGGGCGGCGGTCTGATATCATCCCACCTGTGCGACCAGTACTCTCCGCTGAACAGATCCGCGAGATCGATCGTCTTACCGTTGAGAACTACCAAACCCCTTCCCTTTTACTGGTGGAAGCCGCGAGCGGCGCGTGCCTGGATGCCATCCGCACACGTCTCGACGGCGACCTCTCAAACCGCAAAGCTCTGATTCTCTGTGGAAAAGGTAACAACGGCAGCGACGGCGCGTCCCTCGCGCGGTCGATGTCACGCGCAGGCATGCACTGTAGCGTCGTACTCTTTGGCAAGCTTTCGGAGACCTCCGGCGACGCGCGCACAAACTTCGACGCGGTCGCGCGCCTGGGAAGCTTCGAGGCCGGATCACCGGAAGCTCCGCCGCCCTTGACGTTTATCGAGTGTGAGGGCGTCGCGGCGTGGGAACAGATCGCGAAACCGCGTCGCGCTTACGACGTCATCGTTGACGCGCTTTTCGGAACGGGGCTGACACGGCCTCTCAAAGGCGTATACCTCAAGGTGATCGAGCATTTGTCGATGCTTCGTGAGGCGCGTGAGCGTGCCTCAGGTGTGTGCCCGCTCTTCTTCTCGATCGACATTCCTTCCGGACTCAATGCCGACAAAGCGACCCCGATTGGACCAGCAGTCCAGGCCGATCTAACGGTGACGTTCACCGCAGCGAAAGCGGCGAATGTACTCTCGCCCGCCTGCGAGTATGGCGGTGAGTTGATTGTTTCCGACATCGGTTCGCCGTCTTCGCTGATGGAGGCTGCTCGGCCCCGGGTTTTTGTGACGGAAGCCGAAGACGCACGCGCGTGGCTCGTGAGCACTCGCTACACTCCCGACTCTTACAAAAACACGCACGGGCACGTTTTAATAGCCGCAGGCTCGCGTGGCTACTCCGGCGCAGCCGCGCTCTGTGGCAACGCGGCGATGAGATCCGGGGCCGGTCTAGTGACGATCGCAACGCCCGCCTCGGCGCAAGTGTCTGTTGCCGGCAGCGCGATGCCGGAAGTGATCACGACCGCGTTAGCTGAGACGGATCGTGGTGCTGTCAGCGATGAGGCAACAAATCACTTTTTAAGTCTTGCGCAAAAGGCAACAGTCGTTGCCGTTGGGCCAGGGCTGACTTCCGATGATGAACGCACGCGTCGCTTTGTTCGCACCGTCGTCGAGCAGCGCACCACGCCATGCGTCATCGACGCGGACGGCCTGAACTCGCTCGCCCCTTGGCCTGCCACACTGAAAGGCTCGGATCAGCACCCGTTGATCCTGACTCCGCATCCCGGCGAGATGCTGCGGCTCATGGGCACGGAAGACAAATCCGCGCTCGACGACCGTGTTTCGGCGGCGCGCGAGTTTGCCGCGGCCAATCACGTCATCCTTGTTCTCAAAGGCGCGCGCTCACTCGTAGCCACACCCGATGGCCGCGTGTTCATCAATCCGACCGGCAATGCCGGACTCGGCACGGCAGGCGCGGGAGACACGCTAACGGGTCTCATTTCCGGTTTCCTCGCCCAAGATCGTGCTGACGCAATCACTACGACGGTCGCCGCACTCTATGTCGGCGGCCTGGCGGGCGATTTCGCGGCGAAAAAACTCGGCATGCGCACGATGCTCGCGTCTGACATCCGCGAACACTTCACGGACGCCATCCGTGCCATAGACCCCATCGGCGAGCGACCCTGATGTATAATCAGTGGCTGAAAAAAGGAGACACACTGTAATGCCATATCCGGAAATCATGATACGTCCGATGCGAGAGGATCTAACGCGCCTCGGAGTTGAGGAATTGAAGACTGCGGATGCAGTCGACGACACAATTCAGAATAGCCAGGGGACGCTGATGGTCGTGGTTAATTCGATCTGTGGTTGTGCGGCGGGAAAGGCGCGGCCCGGCGTGGCGCTTGCGCTGCAGAATGAGGTTAAGCCAGACAAAGTCGCGACCGTCTTCGCGGGTGCGGATATCGAAGCCACGGAGCGCGCGCGAAGTTATTTCACTGGCTATGGACCATCGTCACCGTCTATCGCGTTGCTGAAAGACGGAAAGCTCGTTTACATGCTCGAGAGATACCAGATTGAAGGACGCGATGCGCAGCAGATCGCGGGAGAGTTAACGCACGCATTTGAAGAGTACTGCTAAAGCGTATCCACAGATTACACAGTTCTGTGTAATCTGTGGATAAACTACCTACCCAACAATCTGATCACCTCGGAATGCAGCAGCACCACATCCGGCGACTGCTGCAACGCGAGAAAGTAATTCTTCTGAAACTCACTCCCGCTTTCCGACGGCGCTAACAACGTTTTCGCCCTTTCCACCAACGCTTTCGCATCGGCTTCAGTCACGGGTATCTCAGCGTGCGGGTCGAGGGTCTCATCAATCTGCACGATCAACTCGGAAAGACGATGCAACCAGTCGAACCAAGGGTCCTTCAATACTAGCTGTAAAAACTCATAACTATTCCCAATCCGCCCGCGCGCGCGCTCATAATCCCGGCGCTCCAGATCCAGCAGCGTCTTGTGCAGCCGCAACAACCCCAGCCGCAATACCTTCAAATTATCCCTGGTCGCATCCGATGCTCGTTCGTTGTCCATAAACCTTCCCTCTCAGCTCGCTATGTTATGATCCCGCCGATGCCTGGCGCCATCTCCCTCAACACTCCGATTGAGGATCTTCACAGTTTCAAGATCGCTCGTTTAGGCCAGATTCTCTCTCAAAAACTCGCGAAAGCACTCGCCGCGCAAACGCACAAGAAAAACTCCGCCGATGTCACGGTCGAAGATCTGCTCAACTACTTCCCGATGCGCTACGAGGATAGATCCCGTCCGGCTTTGATTAAAGACCTGCACGAGAGCGTCGAAGCCTCTCTGGATCTCACCGTCACCAAAACAAACGGCTACGCAGTGAGAAATCCGCGCGGTTACGGCCGTGGACAACTTTACATCTTCGAAGTCTATGGCATCGATGGTCCAATGACCGGGCGCGAAGTGATCGTCTGGTGGTTTGTCTCCGGCCGCCGTGCTTACGAAATCGTCAAGTATTACAACGCGAAGCTAGAACGCGGTACGCGCTTCATCACTTTCGGTCGCTGGGAATGGGAAGCACGCCGCAACACTTTCAAGCTGCGACTGAACAACGCAGCCGATGAGCTCGAAATACTCTCGCCACCGTCAGAAACAACGACCGATGATCTTGAGCAGTCAGAAGAAAACCAACCCGATCCTTCCCTCGCCGCAATTCATGTCGGACGCAGAGTGCCCGTCTATCGCAAGCTCGGCGATTTTAATTCGAAGCGTGTGCGAGAAATCGTCCACGCCGTTCTCTCGCTACTCAATAACAAGGCAATCGAAGAAACACTTCCCGCAGACCTGCGACACCGCGCAAAGTTGATTGGCCGCGCCGAAGCAATGCGTGAGATTCATTTTCCACCGGCCGAAGTATCGATGCTCGATTACGAACAATCGAAAAGCCCGGCGCACGTGCGGATGATCTTTGAAGATTTCTTCTGGGTGACGTTCGCCATCGGCCTAAAGCGTGGCCAGCGCGAAAAAGAAATCAAAGCGGCGCCGCTGCGTATCGACAAAACCGTTAAAGCCCACATCGCCTCGGTAATGCCGTTCAAGCTAACCAGTGCGCAGGTTAAAGTCACAAAGCAGATCTTCAACGACATGCAGTCGAGCGCACCGATGAATCGCTTGCTGCAAGGCGACGTCGGCAGCGGCAAGACGATCGTAGCTGTCGTCGCGATGATGGCGGCGATGGAAAACAATCTGCAAACTGCGCTTATGGCGCCGACCGAGATCCTCGCAGAGCAACACGCGCGCAGCATCAAGCGTCTGCTGGCGAAGACGCCGTATCGCGTCGAGCTCCTGACCGGATCACTTCGCGCCGCTGAAAAGCGACAACTGCAAAATGCATTGAAGGAAGGCGAGATACATGCTTGCGTCGGCACGCAGGCTTTAATTCAGGAGGCAGTCGCCTTTGAGAAGCTCGGGCTTATCGTGATCGACGAACAGCATCGCTTCGGTGTGATGCAGCGAGCGGAGTTGCGCGCGCGGGGGCTCAATCCCGATGTGCTCGTGATGACTGCGACGCCGATTCCGCGTTCACTCGCGATGACTGTCTACGGAGATCTCGACGTCTCGATCATCGACGAGCTGCCGCCCGGACGCACGCCGATCGAGACGATGGTGTTTGGTGAAGATCAGCGACAGGAAGTGAAACGTTTGATCACGCAAGAGGTGAAGGCAGGCCGGCAGGTTTATGTCGTTTATCCGCTTGTTGAAGAGTCGGAAAAGATGGATCTCAAGGACGCGACGCGCCGTTACGAGTACCTGCGCGACACGGTTTTTCCGAAACTCGCGGTTGGTTTGCTGCACGGGAAGATGAAGCCGGCTGAGAAAGAGAAAGTGATGAGCGCGTTTGTCGCCGGTGAGATCAAGATTCTGGTTTCGACGACCGTGATCGAAGTCGGTGTGGATGTTCCGAATGCGTCGCTGATGATCGTCGAACATGCAGAGCGCTTCGGACTGTCGCAGTTGCACCAGTTGCGCGGGCGTGTCGGCCGTGGTGCGGAGAAGAGTTATTGCATACTGCTGACGAGTGACAAGAAAACCGCAGTTGCTGAGGAGCGTCTGGGCATCATGGCGCAGACAAACGACGGATTCCTCATCGCGGAGAAGGATCTAGAGCTGCGTGGGCCGGGCGAGTTGTTGGGGACGAAGCAATCCGGGTTGCCGGAGTTTCGCATCGGAAACATCGTGCGCGATCAGGAGATACTGGAGAAGGCGAAACAGGAAGCTGAGTTTTATCTGGCGAAACCGAAGGCGGTGGTGACGGCGAAGATGATGGCGCGGATTAAAGCGGATCCACGCTTCGGATTAGCAGCAATCGGGTAGAGCGGGGGCAAGCCCCTCTTCCTGACTTGTTCTATTTCCCGTTGCTTAAATCTATAGAGGAATAGTAACAACTAACAATAGAACAAGTCAGGAAGAGGGGCTTGCCCCCGCTGGTTGAAATAGATGCGCGTTATTGGAGGGTTGTACAAGGGGCGGAATCTGAAGAGTCCGCCGTCGATGAATGTGCGGCCGACGTCGGATCGTCTGCGGGAGACGCTCTTCAATGTGATCGCGCCGCGCATCGAAGATGCTACATTTCTGGATCTGTGTGCCGGATCGGGCGCGGTTGGAATCGAGGCGCTTTCACGTGGAGCACGCCACGCTACGTTTGTCGATCGGTCGCGGCGGATGTGTAAGTTAATTGAAGCGAATGTGGAGCTGTGCCGAATTCCGGAGGAGCAGTGGGATATTTATTGTTCTGAAGTCAATGAGTTTTTGCGGCAATCTAAAAACGAGCGCTGGGACATCGTCTACTTCGATCCGCCGTATAAAGAGGACTATCTCAAAACACTCCAGCTACTCGGTAATAACGATCTCGTGATCGCCGAGCATCATCACAAAACCGATCTGCCGGATACCATTGGCGAGCTGCAACGGACTCGAATACTCAAACAGGGCGATTCTGCCCTAAGTTTTTTTAGCCACAGATAAACACGGATTGATTACGGAGTTAAATCCGCGTTCTCAATCCGTTTTTATCTGAGTTTTCTTGGCCTCGTCACGCGAGGCCTGAGGTGGGCCTTATCAACCCTCTATCGTACTCATCGCCGTTACGGCGCGTTTTTCGTACGCCGCAATGGTGGCGATGTTCTTCTTCTCGACCTCCGTCAACGACGCCTCAGTGAAGTTCGCATCAGCCTTGTACCAGTCGAAACTCGAAAAGTATTTCTGAAGCCAGGGCTCTTTGAAGACCTTGCCGTGACGCGCGTAAATCTCCTGTCGCATCTGGCTCGCGTCTTCGACGAACAAGCCGTCGAGCAGCGCGCGCGTGATCGGCGTGGTGCTCAGCTCCTGGTGAATCTTGTTCTCGTACTTGACGATCGTCTCGACGTTCAGCTTGTCGTTGCCGGAGAGCTGCTCGTCTTTGAAGTTCTCATCAGGCGCGTACCACGGTTGAAAGAAGAAATACTGCTGCAACCACTCGGCCTTAAACATGCGACCATGACGCCCATAGACCTCGTTTCGCAGCAGTCGCAACTCGTGCAGGCTCAATCCGTGCAGCATCTGCTCGGTGACTGCCCGGTCTTCGAAGAACTCCATATCGCCCGGCAGTAGCGCCACGTTGCGCTGCTTCTTCTGCGCGTCGCTCAGTATCTGAAGGTTCTTGCGCTCGATTGCCGAGAGCTTCTTCGCGTCGTACTTGTCGCTTGGAAAGTACCAGTAACGCTCTTCCAAATACTGCTGTAGCCACGGCTCGTCGTCGAAACGCTTTCCGTGAATAGCTTCGACTTCCGCCAGTAACACCTTCCATTCGGCGCCACTATGCTTGCCGAGCTTGCGCGGCATGATTTGTCGATCGCGCCAGTAACGCATGTCGCCGGGTTGAATGGTTTCGTGTCTGGAAGCTTCGGCGATGCGGATCAGGTCGAGATTGCGTCGCTCCACGTCGTTGAGCATGGAGTTGTTGAAATCAGAATTGGCTTTGTACCATGGCTGTTCGTCGAGATAGCCCTTGATTTCGCTGTCTTTGAAGACGCGACCGTGGCGGCCGAAGATGATGCCACGCAGCAGCTTAAGCTCGTATATTTCCAGTTTTTGTATCTGGGTTGACTTGAGCGAAGTCTTGCTGAAATCGAGATCTTTCAGTGGGTCTAAGATGTCCTGAGCCAGGACCGTGCAGGAAAATAGACCTATCAATACAAGCGGAGCCAAATATCGGGGGCGAACTAACATGGTTTCCTCACTTCGTAACACGGATAAGGCGGATTAAAAACGCGGATCTTACCCGAAGATATCGCGGACTTTATCGACCAGGCCTTTGCTTTCAAGATCCTTGTTTTCAACTTCTGCTAACTGCTCGAGCAGTCGACGCTGTTCGCGCGTCAGCGTAGTCGGCGTGATCAAGGTCACTGAAACAAACAGGTCGCCTCGACCACGACCGCCGAGTGCAGGCATTCCCTTTCCACGCAATCGAAAGACAGTGCCGGTTTGAGTGCCCATCGGGACCTTCAACTTCTCTTCACCATCGAGCGTCTTGACCTGGATCTCGGCGCCCAACGCGGCCTGCGCGAAGGTGATCGGGACCGCCTCGTACAGGTTGCTACCTTGTCGCTCAAACTGGTCATGCTCGGCTACGTGGATAACCACGTAGAGATCACCCGTCGCTCCACCCTGCGCGCCCGCTTCCCCTTCACCAGAAACGCGTAAACGAGAGCCGGTTTCGACCCCGGCCGGAACTTTTACTTCCAACTGTTTCTCGCGCTCGACCCGGCCCGTGCCATTACAATCCGTACAAGGGTTCTTGATCACTCTCCCGGTCCCGCGACAAACGTGGCACGTCCGGGCGACTGAGAAAAATCCCTGCTGGTAACGAACCTGGCCCGTACCCGAGCAGGTCGTACAGTTTTCCGGATGACTGCCCTCCGCCGCGCCCGAGCCTTTACACGTGTCGCAGGCTTCAAGCCGCGGAATACGCAGTTGCGCCGTCATTCCATTCGCAGCTTCTTCGAGCGTGATCTCGAGGTCGTAACGCAGATCCGCGCCGCGTTGCGCTGAACTGCGACGCGTTCCACCGCGCCCGCCAAACACATCTCCAAAACCAAACAGGTCGCCGAGAATGTCTTCGATTCCACCAAAACCCGGCGCGCCCCACGAGCCTGCGCCCGCCGCGCCGCTCGAAACGCCGGCATGACCGAAACGGTCGTAACGCTGACGCTGCTCGGGATTGGAGAGGACGCTGTAAGCTTCGGCTGCTTCCTTGAACTTCTCTTCCGCGCTGGCGTCGTTCGGATTTTTATCCGGGTGATATTTGACAGCGAGACGCCGGTAGGCGCTCTTGATTTCCTGGTCCGTAGCGGTGCGGCTTACGGCTAAAACTTCGTAATAATCTCTCTTGCTCATAACTTTGCTTTAAGACTCACTATTAACTGCGTCTGCTTCTGGATCCAACATTGCGGATGTGAGTTGCCCAGCGACGCGCTCCACCTTACTTGTAGCTATTTTGATTTCATCCAACTTGTCTGACTTAAGCACGGCCTCGGCTTCCGTGAACGCCTTCTCGGCGCCCTCCTGATCGATCTCCGGCAGCAGACCCCCAAACTTCGCAAACGACTTTTGCGTGTTTCGTACTAACGAATCGAGTCTGGTCCGCAACACCAGTACCTCTTTCGTGTTTTTGTCGGTCTCCGCGAAATTCTCCGCTTCGTGGATCAGCCTGTCGATCTCCTCCGGCGTCAGGCCGGAAGTCGGGATGATCCGCATCTGCTGCTCACGCCCGGTGGCTTTGTCCTGCGCGGAAACTGACACGATACCATTTGCGTCCACTTCAAACGAAACCTCGATCTGCGGCACGCCGCGCGGGTTCGGCGGAATCCCGACGAGCTCGAATTTCCCGAGCGAACGATTGCCTTCGGCGACTTCGCGCTCGCCTTGCAACACGTGAATCTCAACTGACGACTGGTTATCGACAACGGTCGTAAACGTCCGGCTCTCGCGCAAAGGGATCGTCGAGTTTCGTTCGATGATCTTCGTGAACAAGCCGCCACGCGTTGCGAGTCCCAAACTCAGCGGCAACACGTCAAGCAGCACGATGTCTTTCACTTCGCCATTCAACACACCGCCCTGGATCGCCGCGCCCATCCCCACCACTTCGTCCGGATTGATCTCGGATGACGGCTTGCGGCCAAAGATCTTTTCGACTGTCCGCTCGACGATCGGAGACCTCGTCTGGCCGCCGACGAGGATCACTTTGTGAACGTCCGCCGCCTGTAGCTTCGCGTCTTTCAGCGCCGTCTCGCACGGCTCGATCGTCTGTTCGACCAGATCGGAAACGAGCGTCTCAAGCTGCTCGCGCGTCAGCGTCTTGTTGAAGTGCTTGGGACCGGTCGCGTCAGCAGCGATGAACGGCAGGTTGATCACCGATTCATTTGTAGTCGACAGATCGCACTTCGCGCGCTCGGCAACTTCTTTCAGTCGCTGCAACGCGAGGCGGTCCTGTCGCAGGTCGATTCCCGTGTCGGAAAGAAACTGTTCCGCCATCCAGCTCATGATGCGCTCGTCGAAATCCTCACCACCGAGAAACGTGTTACCGGAAGTCGAGAGCACTTCGAACACACCATCGTTCATTTCAAGGATCGAGATATCGAACGTGCCGCCGCCAAGATCGTAAACCGCAATCCGTTCGACGTTTGACTTGCCGAGGCCATACGCGAGGGCCGCCGCGGTCGGCTCGTTAATGATGCGCTCGATTTTCAGGCCCGCGATCTTGCCGGCGTCTTTGGTCGCCTGTCGCTGCGTGTCGTCGAAATAAGCGGGAACGGTGATGATGGCGTCAGTCACGGATTCGCCGAGAAACTCTTCAGCGGCTGCTTTGAGACGTTGCAGAACGATTCCCTGCAACTCGGGCGGGCTGTAGTTGCGGCCCTGCACGCGCACACGCGCGTCGCCGTTGGGCGAATCCACGATCTCGAAGGGCGCGCTCTCGCGCATCTTCGCGACTTCCGGGGAACGGAACTTCCGCCCGATGAGTCGCTTGACGGCGTGAACGGTGTTGGCGGCGTTTGTGACTGCCTGGCGTTTTGCGATCTGGCCCACGAGTCGCTCGCCCTTTTCAGTGAAACCAACGACGGTCGGAGTCGTGCGCCCACCTTCTTTATTCGGGACGATCTGCACCGTGCCGCCTTCGAGCACGGCGACACAGCAATTGGTCGTCCCTAAATCAATTCCGATCGCTTTTCCCATGTTAGTTAGTATCCACAGATTACACAGATCGCACCGATTTTCTGTGTAATCTGTGGATGACTTTGTGGCTCACTTACGTGTTGCAACTTTTACGAGCGCGGGTCGAATCAGTTTGTCGCCGAGGCGGTAACCTGTGACTAACTCCTGCATGACGGTGTCGGGCGCATAGTCGTCAGTCGGTTCAGTTACTACAGCCTCGTGAATGTGGGGATTGAACTGTTCACCAACCGCCGCAACCGGCTTGATGCCAAGCGCGTCGAGCACGCCATTGAGTTGCTTGTTGATGAGATCCACGCCGCTGAGAAAATGACGAAACTCGTCTGACTCCGCGGCTTCAACCGACGCTTCGGTCTCCAATGCTCGCTTGAGATTGTCCACCACCGGCAGGAGCTTCGCGGCGACATCCGCAACCACGCGATTGTACGTCTCGCTTCTTTCACGATCGACGCGCTTTCGATAATTCTCGAAGTCCGCCTGGCGTCGCGCGACGAGATCCTTGAGCTCAGCGTTTTCAGCTTCGATCCGCTTTAGCTCCGAGCGCGTCGCCACCAGCTCGGCTTTGTCGGGTCCGCCACCCTCCGGCTCGACGTCGTCCGCCGAAAAGAGGTCCTCTTCATTGAGACTCTCGCCGGTTATGTCAATCTCCTCGCCTTCGTTGTACGCGTCTTCTTTCGCCATGTCGTCAGCGCCGGTGAACTTAATCGGGATGCGGTGCGAACCCTTGTCGCGTCTGTCTGATGTCATTAGGTAGGATCGATTCTCGGACTAACGTGCAGTTTGTTCGCCCAGTCGATGTTCAATTAACCGCGCCATGTAGTTTACCATAGCCATTATTCGTGCATATTCAATTCTCATCGGGCCAACCACACTGAGCGAGCCGATGTTGTCGTTCGATCCGACTCGATAAGGCGCCGTGATCAAGGTGCAGTCGCGCATCGAGCTGGCAGGATGCTCGCGACCGATGACGACGTGTACGTCGCCCGAAAAGCTCGCTGCGTCGTGAACGCACTCGTTGAGTATCTTGATCAGGCGCGACTTCTCTTCAAACGTCCGGAACAACTCGCGCATACGCTCGATATCGACAAATTCCGGTTTCGTCAGAATGTTTGAAGTGCCGTCGACATAAACTCCGGCGCTCGTATCCTCTCCTTCGAGGCTTCGCTCACACAACAAAATCGCATTTTGCAGCAGTCGATCGTAAAGCGCCTTCTCTTCTTTCATCAGCTCGACGATCTCGGTCCGGATCGCGAGCAGGCTCTTGCCGCTGAACTCAGCATTTAAATAGCGCGTGGTGCGATCCAGGTCGTCCTGGGTTAGATCGTCGGCGACGCGAATCACCTTGTTGTGGATGATGTTTGCCGTCGAGACGAGCACTACGAGGATGCGATGGTCCGGCAGCAGCATGAACTCGATATGATTGAGCCGGTTGTCTGCGAGCGACGGCGACACGACGATACCGACGTTCTGCGAGAGTGCTGAGAGCACGTGTGACGCTGTTTCCATCAACCGGTCAGGCGACGAGCTCGCATCAATCGACGAGAAGAGATGTTCGATCGCTTTCAAATCGGTGCGCGACAAACGTGCTTCGCCGAGCATGTTGTCGACGTAGTAACGGTAACCCTTGTCAGTCGGGACGCGTCCGGCGGAAGTGTGTGGCTGTTCGACAAAACCTGCCTCTTCCAGGTCGGCCATGACGTTGCGGATCGTCGCCGGGCTCCAGCCGAAGCCATGTGAAAAACGATCGGAGAGCACACGCGAGCCCACCGCCTCGCCTGTGACGAGGTGTTCCTTGATCAGAGCGGCGAGTAGCACCTCCGCGCGGGAGTCCAGGCCGGCCTTCTCAGTAGTTTGCAGATTTGAGGCTCTTCGGGGCATTGCTGGCAGTATACAAACTTATCCCCAGATTGCACAGATTAGGGCCTTTCCGAGTAATCTGCGCAATCTGTGGAGGCGTGTAAACTACTGATACAAGCGAGCTTACGGACATCTCCCGCCAAAGGTTGACGGGCTGCATCTACCATCCTTAATATTACTCACCCGAACCGCTGTTTGCCTCCGAGTTAACCGCAATGAATGAAGTTAGAAAATATTTCGCCGACGCATTTCGACATATGGGCGGAAATCGTGGTGTGCCTGCGATTGAAGTCCGCTTTTACCCTTACGCCGGATTGCGCCACACGATTCGGCTGCGGTCGGGACGCGTGTACGTACGGCTCTCGGATATCTGCAAAGACTCGCCGCCTGAAGTATTGCGCGCACTTGCGTGGATCCTTGTAGCGCGGCTGCTCGGCAAGCGCGTGCCGACGATTCACGATCGAGTTTATCGAGATTATTCGCTGACACCAGCGGTGATGCGCTCGTCTGATCTGGCGCGTCGCGGTCGCGGGCGAAAGATGATCTCGACGGCGCAGGGTGAGGTTTACGATCTTGATCGAATGTTTGCCAAGTTGAATCGACGATATTTTGACGGTGCGATTCCGAAACCGACGATTACGTGGTCACAGCGGCGGACCAAGAGCATTCTCGGGCATCACGATCACATCTACGACAGCATCACGATCAGCAAGACGCTCGACTCATCCGAAATTCCGGAGTGGTTCGTGGAGTACATCCTTTATCACGAGATACTGCACATCAAGCATCCGGCACGTTTGATCAATGGACGCCGCTATTACCACACGAGCGCGTTCCGTCAGGATGAGCGCAAGTTTCCGTACTACGAGCAGTCGCAAAAGTGGCTCGAACGCCTGGCCCGTCTGCGTCGCGTCCCGCGGGCGCGCGCCGCGTAAGTCCTGGAACTAATTTCGGCCAGTTGCGTTTCTATAACCGAGGTAGGTGGGCTCCTCAAAAAGGGCGGTTTCTCTGGAGTGGTTTTCAGGAGGCCGCCCTTTCTGCGTATCCGCAGAGATAACTTCCGATTGGGCACCACCTATCACTTCCCCGACTAGACAACCTACAATCGCGCCCCGTAAACTACGCATTTTGCTAAAGCCCTACCTTTTTAGACGGAGACTTCAGTTATATGGCTATTCCTGCTACACAGATTCGCCGCGGTATGATTATCGTTTTTGAGGGCCAGCCGTGCAAAGTGCTTGAATTCAGACACCACACGCCCGGTAACCTCCGAGCGATGATCCAGACAAAGCTACGAAATATTCGTAGCGGCGCTTCATTCGAACATCGCTTCCGCTCTGCCGACACAGTCGATCGCGCTTCACTCGAACAACACGAGATGGAATATCTCTACTCAGACGGCTCGCACCACCACTTCATGAACACTGAAAATTACGAGCAGACGGCGCTGAGTGAAGAAGAGCTCGGCGACGCGGCCCCCTGGCTCACGCCCGGCATGAAGATCCAGGCCGAGTTTTACGAAGGCTCACCAATTGGCATCGATCTGCCACCGTCAATGGAGTTGACCGTCACTCAAACCGAACCGACATTGAAGAGCGCGACAGTCTCAAACGTTAACAAACCCGCCACCCTCGAAAACGGAGTGACCATCACGGTGCCTCCATTCATCAACCAAGGTGACCGCATTCGTGTGGATCCTACGGAAGGGCGGTATATCGAGCGAGCGAAGTGAGCGGCCTATGTACCTCGCTTACAGCCTTCTGCTATCACTCGGCCTGATCGTTCTGATTCCTCATTTCCTTTTTCAAGCGCTGGCGCATGGTAAATACATCGCCGGATTGCGCCAGCGTCTCGGCTCTGTTCCTCCAGTCAATGGAAAGCCCGTTATCTGGCTGCACTGCGTTTCAGTCGGTGAGACTCAGGCGGCACGACCGCTGGCGAAACGATTGAAGCAGCAGTTTCCGGATCACGCTCTCGTCGTCTCAACGATCACGTTGACGGGGCAAAACCTCGCGCGTGACGTTTTTCGCAACCAGGCCGCGAGCGTCTTTTACTTTCCGTTTGACTGGCGCTGGACCGTTCGCCGGGCGCTGAAAGCTGTGAATCCGGCGGTCGTGCTGATCATGGAGACGGAGCTCTGGCCTAACTTCCTGCGCGAGTGCAACAGTCGGCGCATTCCCGTCGCGCTCGTAAACGGGCGTATCTCAAGACAGTCGTTTCGCCGATACAAGCTGATCAAGTTCTTCCTTCGTCGCGTGCTCTCGTCATTAACCATCGCGGTTATGCAATCTGACACTGACGCTGAACGACTGAAAGCCCTCGGCATGGCGCACGACAAACTCTTCAACGCGGGTAATCTAAAGTTTGACGCCGAGCTGGCAAACGAGTTGACAAGTAAAACCGACGCGCTCCGAGCACGTTTTGCGACAGAATCGAATGCACCGCTCATTCTCGCCGCCAGCACACACGCGCCGGAAGAAGAGATCATTCTCGAAAGCATTCAGAAACTCAGACAGAAACAGCCCGTGCGACTCATGATCGCGCCGAGACATCCGGAGCGCTTCAACGAAGTCGCGGGATTACTGCAGAAATCCGGATTGAGTTGGACAAGAAGAACCAACCCACCTAACCCGAACGACGCCAACGCCACCGTGATCCTGCTCGATACGATCGGCGAGCTTCCGGCCACCTACGCGCTAGCCCAGATCGTCTTCGTCGGCGGCAGCATCGTCGATAAAGGTGGTCACAACGTACTCGAACCCGCCGCCGCAGGCGCGACGGTCGTAACCGGAGCACACACGCACAACTTCCACGCGATCGTCGAGCTGATGAATGAAGCGGGCGCGCTCGTGCAACTGCCCGCGCTCGAAGACGCAGCCGCGAGCGATGAGCTTGCATACGTGTTCGAGAAACTTCTCGCGAGCCCCGCAGAGAGAGAGGAGCTCGGACGACGCGCTAAACAACTGATCACGGCTAACCAGGGCGCCGCCGATCGCACGATGCAACTGATCACGCCACCTATTCTCGCCGCCACCTCATGAAATCAATCGTCCTGCCCCCATTGAGCTTGCTATACGATGCCGTCACGCGCACGCGTTTGTCGTTGTATCGTCGTGGAACTTTTCAGACTACGAAACTCGACCGTCCGGTGATCAGCATCGGCAACATCACAACCGGCGGCACGGGCAAAACTCCGCTCGTCGAGTACGTCGCAAGGACGATCGCGTCGCAAGGCAAAAAGGTTTGCATACTGACGCGGGGATATGGTCGAAAGGATCCGCATCTTCAGGTGATCGTTTCTGACGCTTACGGCGTGCTCGCGTCGCCCAGCGAAGCAGGCGATGAACCGTACCTGCTCGCGACGAAGCTCACTGGACAGGCAGCCGTGATTAGCAGCGCCGACCGGATCGCAGCCGGACAGGAAGCGATCAAGGACTTCGGCACTGAGGTTTTCGTGTTGGACGATGGGTTTCAGCACCTGCGACTCGCACGCGATCTGAATATCCTTTGCGTCGATGCGACTAATCCGTGGGGCGGCGGGCGACTGCTTCCTTACGGACGATTGCGCGAGTCGCTCGAGGGTCTAACTCGAGCTGATTGCGTTGTGCTGACGAGGTGCGATCAGGTCGAAAGCGTCGACGGGTTGCGCGAGGAGGTGCTTCAGTTGACCGGTGGGCGTCCAATCTTCGAGTCGCGGATGCGGCCGCTGCGTGTGGTGTCGTTGAAGAATGGACCGGAGACGATTGCGTTACCAGGGCGTGTTGGTGCGTTCTGTGCGGTCGGTAATCCATCGTCGTTTTTTGAGAGCTTGACGCGTTTGGGATATGAGCTCGGATTGGAGAGAGCGTTTGCCGATCATCATGCTTATTCGCAGAGTGATGTTGACGCGTTGCATCAATTTGCGAGGCAGACTGGAGCGAACGCCTTGATAACCACGGCGAAGGATGCGGTTAAGTTAAAAGGGATGGCGTTCTCACTGCGGTGTTACGTGTTGGAGATCGAGATCGCCATTGACGACGCGGACGCGTTTCAAAAGGTGGTTTTCGACACGATTTACAAGACTGTTCCGGATTAACAACAGACAGGAAATAGAACAAGTCAGGAAGAGGGGCTTGCCCCCGTTCATCCAATTCAAGCAACGGCGGGGGCAAGCCCCTCTTCCTGACTTGTTCTATTTATCGTTGCTGACTTTCCGGCGGGGTCGCGGTTGGAGAGGGCTTCTCTGCTGGTGGTTTTGTCGCCGAAGGCACGGGCGGCGGCGCATTCTCGGGAACAACGCTGCGCGTCGGCTCGGGCAATGCGGGCGCTTTGCGATTACTGTTGCTGTTCTCGTTAGAATTTGTGTTCGCGTTTGCGTTCGCGTCCGGAGTGAAGTCCTCAACCGCTTCCGGTGAAACCGCAACACTCGCGCTCGGACTCGCAATTGCCGGCGGTGTAATCGAGCCACCCGACGGTATCCCCTCTTCACCTTTGCCCGTCGCCGGCTGCGCCGGCTGAACCGGCTGGCTGTTGGGATCTGCCGCGAGCGACGGCACCTGCTGGTTCGTATTAGCTTCTCCCGGTGTCGAATTCTTAGTGAGCGCGTAGATCGCCGCAAACACCACCAGCAACGCGACCACCGACGGAATCAGCACCTTCACAGGATTGAAGCCACTTCCGGCGGGAGCGGGCGGCGGCATCGGGCTCGACACAGGCACCATCACCGGTTCGCGTCGCGGCACAGCAGCAACGGGCGCAACCGGCGACGCGACTTCCCTGGGTCTCACCACCGTCACTTCATCGGGATCCGCAGGCCTGACGGGCGTCTCGACCGTGTTGGTCACACCAACCGGCGCTAAACGATGTATCGTCATGCCCGACGCGATCGTCAGGTCCTCAATCAGCTCAGCAACGTTCTGGTAACGATTGTCACGAACCTTCGCCATCGCCCGCGCGACAACTCGCGCCACAGACGCAGGCAAGTCGCTTCGTTCCTCCAGTATCGACGGCACCGGCTCCTGCAAGTGCTTCATCATGACGATCGTCGGCGAGTCGCCGCTGAAAGGCACATGGCCCACGAGCATCTCGAAAAGGATCACGCCAAGCGAATAGATATCAGACCGCGCGTCGATCTCGACATCCTGCGAGCACTGTTCCGGCGACATGTATTGCGGCGTGCCGATCACGAGGTTCGGGGCAGTAAGGCCTGTATCGACGACGCCGTCAGGCTCGTTAATCTTTGCGATGCCGAAGTCGAGCACTTTCGCGTGGTCGCTCGTCATCGTGTCGACCAACATGATGTTGTCGCTCTTGAGATCGCGATGGACAATGCCCTGTTCGTGCGCGGCGTTGAGCGCGTCGCCAATCTGCCGCGTGATGTCGACCACACGCGCAAGCGGCAACGGTCCTTCCTCTCGTATGACGTGCTTGAGAGTCCTACCGCTGAGAAACTCCATCACGAGGAAGACGTTCCCGCTTTCGTCTTCACCAAAATCAGTAACACTGATCGCATTCGGATGTGTGATACGCGACGCGGCGCGGGCCTCTCGTGAGAAGCGGGCCACGATCTTTTCATCGGCAGCGAGTGAAGGACGCAGAACTTTGATCGCAACAGTCTTATCCATCAGCACGTGACAGCCGCGATAGACAGTGCCCATCCCACCTTCGTTGAGCCGTGCGTCGATGCGATATTTTCCGGCGAGCGTCATGCCGACGAGGGAGTCGGGATCTTTTTCGAGCGCAACGCCGTCGGCGGGACACAACGTGGTGGCATCAGGATATTCAACTCCACATTTTGGACACGTCTTCATCTAATGCATTAAACCCCGATTAAACCGAATCAAGCAAATCGTGTGCTCCTGTAATCGACATAGGTAGGCCATCACTGGCTTTCCCTGTCACACCACCGTGCATACGGGTCCGTACACGGCGGTTCGGCGAGTTAGGCTTCTAGTTAACAACTAACGGCGTCAATCCAAGCGATGCGAAGTAGGCATTGGGCAGTGCAATGGTTAGAGCGGGCGAGTTACTGAGTCGCCACGGGCCGTGAGCACTGCCCGCCGTTTGTG
>Ga0126311_10000028_pt1 | contig 83517 bp, 84 predicted proteins | sample Plot61_FD_92539 | JGI IMG/M metagenome (GOLD analysis project Ga0126311, IMG submission 92539) | Serpentine soil microbial communities from UC McLaughlin Reserve, CA, USA - Plot61 | ecosystem: Environmental > Terrestrial > Soil > Grasslands | place: USA: UC McLaughlin Reserve, Lake County... | reverse complement strand
TGTGGGCGCTCGAGGCGCCCGCGCCCGGTTGATCGCCCGCCATCCGGCTCGGCGGCTACGGTGCCCGGGTGCACGCCCTCCCGACGCTCGTCGCGCTCGCCGCGGCGCTCCTGCTGACGCCGCCGATTCTGCGGCACCTGCAGGCGGAGGGCTTCACGCGCGAGAACTACCGGGGGGTGAGGCTGCCGTTTCCCGGTGGGATCGCGATCGTGGCGGCGGGGGTGCTGGTCGTCGGCTTCTGGTCCGGGTTTGTCTGGATCGCCAAGCTGAACCCGTTCGACTGGGGAGTCCAGACCGAGCTGACGTACCCGCTCGGCGTTGCGCTGCTGGGCCTGATCGACGACCTGCTCGCCGGCACCTCGCGCGGCTGGCGTGGGCATGGCCGAGCGCTGCTCGGCGGCGAGTTCAGCACCGGCGCGTTGAAGGCGCTCGGCTCGCTCGCGCTCGCGCTGTATGTGCTGCAAGGCACCACCGCCACCGTCGCCGAGTACCTGCTAGCGGTCGCGCTGCTCGTGCTCACGACGAACCTGTTCAACCTGCTCGACCTGCGGCCAGGCCGCTCCGCGAAGGCGTTCCTGCTGCTCGGTGCGCTCCTGTCGCTGATCGCGTGGCATGGCAGCTTCCCTGATGAGGCCGGCCTCGTCCCGCTCTGGATCGTCGGTCCGCTCGCCGCGCCAATCCTCGTCGTTGGCTACTACGACCTCAAGGAGCGCACGATGCTCGGCGACGTCGGCGCGAACCTGATCGGCGCCGTCGCGGGCCTCTGGCTGATCTACGCCTTCGACACCACCGGCCAGCTGATCGCGCTCGCCGTCGTCCTCGCACTGACCGTCTACGGCGAGTTCCGCTCGCTCAACACGCTCATCGAACGTACGCCGCTGCTGCGGCAGATAGACTCGATCGGAAGGAATGACGCGCATGCCTGACCCCCCATCGAATGGCACGACCCGTTTCATCTTCGTAACGGGGGGCGTCGTGTCCTCGCTGGGCAAGGGCATCGCCGCCGCCTCGATCGGACGGCTGCTCGTCGCGCGCGGCCTCACGGTCCAGCTGCAGAAGCTCGATCCGTACATCAACGTCGACCCCGGCACGATGTCGCCCTACCAGCACGGCGAGGTGTTCGTGACGGAGGACGGGGCCGAGACCGACCTCGACCTCGGCCACTACGAGCGCTTCACGTCCGCCAACACGCGGCGCGGCTCCAACGTGACCGCCGGCGGCATCTACGACGCGGTCATCCGCCGCGAGCGACGCGGGGACTACCTCGGCGGCACGGTGCAGGTCGTCCCGCACATCACCGACGAGATCAAGCACCGCATCAAGCTCGTCGCCGACGCGAGCGACGTCGACGTCGTCATCACCGAGATCGGCGGCACCGTCGGCGACATCGAGTCGCTGCCGTTCCTCGAGGCGATCCGCCAGTTCCCGGTCGACGTCGGCCGGCGCAACTGCATGTTCATCCACCTGACGCTCGTGCCGTACATCGGCCACGCCGGCGAGCTGAAGACGAAGCCGACGCAGCATTCGGTCAACGAGCTGCGCCGCATCGGCATCGCGCCCGACATGCTGATGTGCCGCTCGGAGGAACGGCTCTCGACGGACATCCGCAGAAAGATCGCGCTGTTCGCGTCGCTGCCGGTCGAGGCGATCGTCTCCGCCTCCGACGTCGACGACATCTACAAGGTGCCGCTCAACTACGTCGACCAGCAGGTCGACGACTTCGTGCTCGACCACTTCCGCATGGAAGCGCCCGCCCCGGACCTGACCGAGTGGGAGGCGATAACGGAGCGCGCGAAGCAGGCGACGCAGCCCGTGAAGATCGCGCTCGTCGGCAAGTACGTGAAGCTCGAGGACGCCTATCTGTCCGTCGTCGAGTCGCTGCGCCACGCCGGCATCGAGCACGGCGGGAAGGTCGAGATCGACTGGATCGACTCCGAGCACCTCGATGCGGACAAGGCCGCCGAGCGGCTCGCGGGCGCGGACGGGATCCTGATCCCGGGCGGCTTCGGCGGGCGCGGGATCGAGGGCAAGATCGCGGCCGCGCGCGTCGCGCGCGAGCAGGGAATCCCGTACCTCGGCATCTGCCTCGGCATGCAGGTTGCGGTCGCAGAGTTCGCACGCCACGTCGTCGGCATGGAGGGCGCGAACTCGACCGAGTTCGACCCCGAGACGCCGTGGCCCGTGATCGACCTGCTGCCCGAGCAGAAGGAGATCTCCGACCTCGGCGGCACGATGCGCCTCGGCGCCGACCCCGTGAAGCTGCACGAGGACACGCGCATCCGCGAGCTGTACGGCGAGCCGGTCATCTACGAGCGCCACCGTCATCGCTACGAGGTCAACAACCACCTCAGGCGCCGGATCGAGGACGCCGGCCTCGTCGTCGGCGGCACCTCTCCCGACGATCAGCTCGTCGAGGCGGTCGAGCTGCCGGCGAGCGAGCACCCGTTCTTCGTCGCCTCGCAGTACCACCCCGAGTTCAAGTCGCGCCCGGACCGCCCGGCGCCGCTGTTCCGCGGCTTCGTGCGCGCCGCGCTCGACCACGCCGCGGCGGGCTTCACGCACGACGGCGAGCAGGCCGGCGCGCGCACGACGGCGGCGTGAGGCGAGCCGACGCGGGGGAGCGCCGCGCGCTCGGCGAGCTGTTCGCGCAGCTGTGCGCGATCGAAAGTCCGTCTGGCCGTGAGCGCGCGTGCGCGGATCGCGTGACCGCCGAGCTGCGCGGGCTGGGTCTGACGGTCGAGGAGGACGACGCGGGCGCTGTTGCGGGCTCGGACTCAGGCAATCTCCTGGCTCGCGTGCCCTCGACGAACGGCGGCAACGACGGGGGAGTCCTGTTGTGCGCGCACCTCGACACCGTGCCTTTGACCGGGCCGGTGTCGCCGGTCTGCGAGGAGGGCGTGTGGCGCAACCGGGAGGACGCGATCCTCGGGGCCGACAACAAGGCCGCGGTCGCGGTGATGCTCGCCGCCGTTCGCCGCTGGGTCACCGAGCCGCCGCCCGTCCCCGTCGAGCTGCTGTTCACGGTCTGCGAGGAGGTCGCGCTTGCGGGCGTGAAGGCGTTCGACGCATCCAAGCTGCGCAGCCGCTTCGGCTACGTCTTCGACCACGCTTCGCCGATCGGCGAGATCGTGCTCGCCTCGCCGCACTACCACCGCATCGTCGCCGAGCTGCAGGGCGTCGCCGCGCACGCCGGCATCCGCCCGGAAGCCGGCCGCAGCGCGATCGTCGCCGCCGCCCGCGCGATTGCCGTGATGCCGCTCGGCCGACTCGACGACGAGACGACCGCGAACGTCGGGACGATCGTCGGCGGCTCGGGCATCAACGTGGTGCCAGAGCATTGCCTCGTGGAGGCGGAGGTGCGCAGCCTCGACGAGGCCAAGGTCGAGGCGGTCGTGAGCGAGATCGTCGACCACCTGACCGACGGCGCAAACGCCGTCGAGTGCGACCTCGACGTGAACGTCGCACGGCTGTTCCACGGCTACCGCACGAGACCGAGCGCGCCGCAGGTCCAGCTTGCCGAGACCGCCCTGCGTGCTTGCGGCTACACGCCGCGGCACATCGTCACGGGCGGCGGGTCAGACGCCAACGCGCTCGAGCTCGCCGGCTTCCCCTGCACGAATCTCGCCAACGGGACCGAGCGCAACCACCAGCCCGACGAGGCCGTCTCCGTCGCCGCGCTCGAAGGCATGCTCGACGTCACCTTTGCGCTCCTCGACCAGGTGCCTGACCGATGAGCGTCATTTTGTGGTCGGATAGCGACCTGAATCCGGCGCTCCTCCGCGCGCGGACCCCTCGATGCCGCCGTGGGGTAGGTCGATGCTGAGGCTCCGCCGAGGCAGAGTCACCGACGCTGAGGCCCCATCCGCCTGGCAGGCGCTGACGGTGGAGGTCGACGGCGAGACCCGACCGGCCCAGGCGGACACCGCCCTCGTCGGCCCATGCCACGAGGGCGACGACGTCGTCGTCAACACACAGGCCCGAGATCTCCAGCTCGGCTCCGGCGGATTCGACATCGTCCACGTCAATCTCACCCGCGGCCTCGGCGGCCGCGGCATGCCGGGCGCGCACGTGATGAAGCTCAACTACACGAGCCTGCAGCACGCCGTGATCCCGGCGGAGGGCCGCGACCTCAAGCTCCCGCTCGGCAGACCGGTCGGCGTCTTTCAGCTCCACGGTCAGCTCGCGCCGGTCGCCTGGGCGCTCGCAGAGGCGCGTCCCAACGCGCGCGTCGGCTTCGTGCAGACGGCCGGCGGCGCACTGCCCGGTGGGATGTCGGACACAGTCCGCCAGCTGCTCAACCGCGACCTGCTCGCGGGTCACACGACCGCCGGACCAGCCTACGGCGGCGCCCAGGAGGCGATCACGACCGCCGGCGCCATCCACGACGGCCTCGCCGAGGAGGGCTGGGACGTCGCGCTCGTCGGACCCGGACCGGGGATCCTCGGCTCCGGATCGGCGCTTGGCCACGGCGGCATCGTCGCGCTCGACTCCATCCACGCGGCGCTCGCGCTCGGCTGTCCGACCGTGCTGACCGCCCGCATGTCGTCCGGCGACCCGCGCGAGCGCCACCGCGGCCTGTCCCACCACACGCGCACTGTCCTGGAGCTGCTGCTGAGACCGGTCACGCTCCCGGTGCCGCCGGGCGTACGGTTGTTCAGCGAGATGGACGGGATCGGTCCGGCGCTCGACGCCGCGCGCGCCGCCGGTCACGAGGTGCTCGAGACGGCGATCGACGCCGAGGGCTACCGCGCGAGCGGACTGCCGACACGCACGATGGGGCGCACCTTCGACGAGGACCGTCTCTTCTTCGCCGCCGCGCTCGCCGCCGGCGGCGCACTCGCGGAGCTGACACGGGGGGGAAGCGCATGACGAGCTTCGAGCAGATCGGCAGCGAGACGATCTGGTCCGGCCACATCGGCACGGTCAGAGTCGAGCGCTACCGCCACGCCGACGGCGAGGTCGTCACGCGCGAGAACGTCGCGCACCCGGGCGCCGTCGCGATCGTTGCCTGCGACGCGACGCACGTGTGGCTGATCCGCCAGCCGCGCGAGATCTGCGGCGAGCGGGCGCTGCTGGAGATCCCCGCGGGAAAGCTCGATGTCCCGGGGGAGGACCTGCGCGCCGCCGCCGAGCGCGAGCTGGCCGAGGAGATCGGCAAGGCAGCCGCAAGCTGGGAGCACCTCAAGGCCATCTACACGAGCCCCGGCTTCACCGACGAGCGGATCGACGTCTTCCTCGCGACCGACCTGCGCGATGTCTCGCGGCCCGAGGTCGAGGAGGACGAGCGGATCGAGATCGTCCCCTGGCCGCTCGACCGCCTCGACGACGCGATCGCCGAGTGTGAGGACGCCAAGTCGCTGATCGGGCTGCAGCTCCTGCGCGCCCGTAGGTGAATCCAGCTTCGCGGAGTGCAGCGGTCGCCCGGCAGCCGGGCGACCGTGCTGGGGCGGGGGCAGGCAGGAACCCGCCTCCGCGGGCCGAATCAGGCGTGCGACATGTCCACCACGCACGAGCTGCCCGTCCTGCGCACGAGCGGGTCCCATGAGGATCTCGTGCTCGACTTCGTCGCCTACCTGGAGCTGGAGCGAGGCTTGTCGCGCAACACCTTGGAGGCCTACCGCTCCGACCTGCTGCAGTACGGCGCCTGGCTCGACGACGCCGGAAAGGACGCGCTGCACGTCCAGCACACGGATCTCGCCGCGTTCGTCGCGACGCTCGCCGCCGGCGGCGACGGCAAGCCCCCCGCCGCCTCGACGACGATCCAGCGCAAGGTCGCCTGCCTGCGCTCGTTCTATCGCCACCTGCGTCGCGAGGAGCTGCTCGACCGCGACCCGACCGCCGAGCTGAAGGGCCCGCCGCGCGGCAAGAGACTGCCGAAGGTCCTCAGTCGCGACGAGGTCGCGCTGCTGCTCTCGCAGCCGAGAGGCGGCTCGCCGGCCGCGCTGCGCGACCGCGCGCTGCTGGAGCTGATGTACGCGTGCGGCCTGCGCGCCTCCGAGGCGGTCGGCATGAGACTCGACGAGCTCGACCTCGACGAGGGCGTGCTGCGCGCGAACGGCAAGGGCTCGAAGGAGCGGCTCGTGCCGATCGGCAGCAAGGCGGTCGCGGCATTGTTCGCGTACCTGACCGTGGGGCGCCCGAAGCTCGTCGGAATCCGCGACGAGACGCACGTGTTCGTCAATCAGCGCGGGCAGGGGCTGACGCGCCAGGGCCTCTACAAGATCGTCCAGCGTCACGCCAAGAGCGCCGGCCTCGCGGACAAGATGAGCCCGCACACGCTGCGCCACACGTTCGCCACGCACCTGCTTGCCGGCGGCTGCGATCTGCGCTCGCTGCAGGAGATGCTCGGCCACGCCGATATCGCAACGACGCAGATCTACACCCACCTGTCCGCCGATCGCCTGCGCGACGTCTACTTCGCCGCACACCCGCGCGCGTCGGCCGCGCGGCCGGACTGAGAGGACTCACGTGGGGCGCCGCGCGCTCGTCGTCGTGCTCGACGCGTGCGGTGTCGGCGCGCTGCCCGACGCAGCCGACTACGGCGACGCCGGCACGAACACGCTCGGTCACCTGGCACAGGCGGTCGGCGGCCTGGAGCTGCCGACGCTGGAGCGGCTGGGGCTCGGCTCGATCCTGCCGCTGGAGGGCGTCCCGCCGTCCTCCGATCCGGTCGTCCACGGTCGGCTGCACGCGCTCGGGCCGGGGAAAGACTCGCGCAGCGGCCACTGGGAGCTGATGGGCGTCGTCGCGGGCTCGCCGTCGCCGACCTATCCGGACGGCTTCCCGCCTGACGTCGTCGCGACGATCGAGCGGATGACCGGCCGCCGAATCCTCTGCAACGCGCCGACCGACGGGCTTGCCGCGATCGAGCGCTTCGGCGAAGAAGCGCTGCGCGACGGCGCGCTGATCCTCTACACCTCGCAGGACTCGGTGATGCAGATCGCGGCGCACGAGGACGCGTATCCGCGTGTCCAGCTGTACTCCCTGTGCGCCACTCTGCGCGACCTGATGCAGGGCGAGGACGGCGTCGGACGGGTGATCGCGCGGCCCTTCGCCGGACGGCCGGGTGCCTTCCAGCGCACGGACGGGCGGATGGACTTTGCGCTCGCGCCACCCGCCCGCAGTCACCTCGACGTGCTGGGCGACGCTGGCGTCGAGGTGCACGCTGTCGGCAAGGTCGCCCAGCTGTTTGGGAGACGCGCGATCGACTCCGCTTACCCGGGTGCCACGAACGCTCAGGCGATACGCGCCGTAGCGAATCTGTTGGACGAGCTCGATGAGGGCTTCGTGTTCGCCAACCTGATCGAGACCGACGAGGTCTATGGGCACCGCAAGGACACCGCGGGCTTCCACGAGGCGCTGCGCGCGATCGACGCGGCGGTCGGCCTCTGGACTGCGCTGCTGCGGCCCGACGACTTGCTGATCCTGACCGCCGACCACGGCTGCGATCCGCTGCACCCGGGAACCGACCACACCCGCGAGCACGCACCGCTGCTGGCGTGGTTCGAGGGCCATGACGGCCGCCGCCACGACGGCCCGCTCGCCGACGTCGGCGCGAGCGTCACGCGCTGGCTCACCGGCCGCGATGCGCCCGGCCTGCCCGGCACGCCGTTCGTGCCCTGAAGCGCGACGTGTCCCACGCGGCACGTGGAAGGATTCGCCCGATGCGCCGCCTTCTGGGCCACCAAGCCACATCGATCGGTGGTCGGTCGATCCTCATCGCATTGCTTGCAACCGTGTGCGCGGGAGCGTCCGCGGCGCGGGCGGACGAGGTGCGCTGGTCGGCCTACGGCGGCGGCAACGCGCTCGTCCGGCCAAGGGAGCTGGAGGTCGCGGGGGTGATCGGGATCGCCTGGACTGACGTTTCCTGGACCACCTGGGGCGACGCAAGCGCCGAGGGCACCGCAACGTTCGTGTGGCGCGCACCGACGCCTGACGGCTACGACTTCCGCGACTACCCGGCGCATGTGACCCTGCGCCGCATCCGCCCGTGCGGCGCGCTGCGGCTCTACACGCGCCTGGACACGAGGTTCGACGCCGCGCGCCCAGGCTACCCGGGCGATGACCGCGTGCGTCGCTACGACTGCAGAATCGTGCTGGGCCGCGACGCGAGCGACCTGAACCCGCCGCCGCGCTGGTATGGCCTCGGCGTGGAAAAGCCCAGACAGGCGGCCGACGGCAACGCAGCGGGGCTGTCGGAGCTCCGCTGGGGCGATTGGGGTCGCCCGCGCGCGCACGCCACCGGGAGATACGCGCTGCGCCCGCCGGGCTCACTCCGCCATCCGGGAAGACGCTACGCACCGGTCGCCGTGCATGTGACGGCGTTCGACGCGGGCGAGTGCGACTTCCGCTACGCCTACCGGAAGATGCGCATCGTCGGCCCGCACTTCAGAGGCGGTCGCACCTTCGACGTCTGTCGCTGAGCGAAGCGGAGTCACTACGCTGCGCGGCGATGCCCGAGCTGCCCGAGGTCGAGACCGTCCGTCGCCAGCTCGCGCCACGGCTGGAGGGGCGCATGCTCATCGTCTATCGCGTGAGCGACGCCCGCTGGACCGCACCGCGCGCGCCGAACGAGGTGCTCGGTCCGCTCGTCGGCCGGCGCGTGGAGCGCCTCGACCGCCGAGGCAAGTACCTGATCGCCGAGTTCGAGGACGAGCTGTTCTTGCTCATGCACCTGCGCATGACCGGCAACCTCCTCTACGACGCCGAGCCGAGCGCGCCCTACACGCGGGCGATCATGGGCTTTGACGACGAGCACACGCTCAGCTTCGTAGACCCTCGCCGCTTCGGGACCGGCTGGCTGCTCGCTGGCCAGCCCGAGCTCGACGCCTACCTCGGCGCGCGGCTCGGCGTCGAGCCGTTCTCCGAAGGCTTCACCGGCGAGCACCTGCACACGCTCGCCCGCGGCTCGCGCGCGCCGGTCAAGGCCTTCCTGCTCGACCAGAAGCGAATCGCCGGCGTTGGCAACATCTATGCGGACGAGGCGCTGTTCCGCGCGAGGGTCCATCCGCTCCGCGAGGCCGGCAGACTCACGCGCGCTCAATGGGCGCTGCTGCGCGACACCGTGCGCGAGGCGCTGCAAGAGGGGATCGACGCCAACGGCGCGACGATCGACGACTTCCGTGACCTCGACGGCGCCCGCGGCTCGTTCCAAGACCGCTTCCTCGTGCACCGCCGCGCCGGCGAGCCGTGCCCGCAGTGTGGCGGGCCGGTGCGCAAGCTGTTCGCCGCCGGTCGCGGCACGTATGTCTGCGAGCGCTGCCAGCCGCGCCCGCGCGGCGCGCGCATCGTGCCGATGAGTCGCTGACGCGCGTGCGCTCAGGCGGCGCGCGCCCCGCTGCGCTCCTCGGCCTGCTCGATCGCCTGCTCGAAGGCGCCCGCCCACATGTTCGCGTTGCGCTCGAGCGTTTGGTCCTTCGCCCACTTCTGACCCCTCTTGGCGAGCTTTCGCTGCGCCTTGCTATCGCTCAGCAGCGCGTGCAGCGCGTCGAACCACGCGTCGTCGTCAACGAGACGCCCGCCCTGCTCCTCTCCGAAGCCGACGTACGGGCCGTAGCCGGACGCAAGCCACGGGACGCCCGCGATGGCGTACTCCTTCAGCTTGATGTCGGAGCGGGTGGAGTTGCCCAGCTTGTCTATGAGCGGCGCGATCGCGATGTCGAAGCCGGCGATCGCCTGCGGCAGCTGGTCGAACTGCAGGACCCCATAGGAGTGGTAGCGCTCCTGCGGCAGTCTCAGATCGATCGGCCCGACGCTCTCGACGCGCAGGTCGGGATGGATCTCGAGCAGGTCTTCGACGATCTCCTGCAGCCCGAGGTGGTCCCAGTCGTCCTGGTGGTCGACCCAGCCTATGTAGCCGAGCACCGTGCCGTCGTGGCGGCGCTTGGGCGCGACGAGCGAGGGGCGCGTGATGAAGTTCGGGATCGGGATGACCGTGCGCGCGCCGTACTCGCGGTAGCGGTCGGCAAGCAGATCGTTCGTCGTCGTGATCACGTCGACGACCTCGGCCATGCCGTCGAAGCCGGCGCGCCGTTCGGGTCTGACGACGTCGTCGTCGTAGTCCCACACGACGCCCATCCCCGCTGCGGTCAGCCGTCTCGCGAGCTCGACCGCCTCCGGCTCTATGTAACGGCCGATGAATGCGACGTCGAAGTCCTCCAGGATCACTTCGAGGTCCTCGTCGCTCGGCGTCAGCTGCTCCGGCTCGGTATACGTCGCCACGAGGTGCGCGCGGCGCGTGAGTTCGGTCAGCGGATGGATCGCGCGGTAGCTCGAGCTCGGATGCGCGCCCCAGAAAAATGCGGCGATGTTCATCGATCCCCCTGTTCCCCCAAGAACGACCTACGCTAGCCGACGCGCGAAGCCCCGCGCAAGCGGGAGGGACCCTCAGGCGCTGAGCAGCGCTGCGAGCCGGCCGTCGCGGTCGGCGGCGGCGAGCGCCTCGAAGCCGCCCAGCGGCTCGTCGCCGACGAGGATCTGGGGGAACGTCATCATGCCGGTACGCTGGACGAGCGCCACGCGTCCGTCGTGATCGCGTGAGAGATTGACCTCCTCGAACGGCACGGCGCGCTGCGTCAGCAGCGCCTTCGCGCGCACGCACGAGGAGCACTTGTCGGTGGTGTACAGCGTGATCTTCTTCGGCATTACTTCATTTAGGATAGCGACTCGCGGGGGAACGTCCTGATGCCAGGCTCGCTGCGCACCGAGGCGATCGTGCTGCGCTCGATCCGCTACGGCGAGGCCGATCGGATCCTGCACCTCTACACGCCCGACCACGGCCGCGTCTCGGCGATCGCAAAGGGTGCGCGCCGCACGCGCAGCCGCTTCGGGGCGCGGCTGGAGCCGTTCTTCCACCTGCGCGCGATCCTTTACCAGGGCCGCAGCGATCTCCTGACCGTCACCTCCGCCGAGACGCTCGACGCGCACGGCCCGCTGCGCGAGCGCGCCGCCTCACTCGACGCCGCCGCGCGCGCGTGCGACGCGGTCGCGCGGCTGTTCGAGACCGGCGACCCGAGCCTCGCCGTCTTCCACCTGCTCGCGAACGAGCTGCGGCTGCTCGACGACGACGAGCGGACCGCCGGCGCCGCCCACCAGCTCGCCTTCCGCCTCAAGCTGCTCGTCGCCGGCGGCTTCACGCCGCAGCTCGCGACGTGCGCCTCGTGCGGCGACGCTGATCATCTCCGCGGCTTCTCGGGCGCGGCCGGCGGCGTCGTCTGCAGCGCCTGCGAGGCGTCTGCATTCCCCTTGAGCGAGGAGGCCCACGCCTTCCTGGTCGCCGCGCTCGGCCGCCCGCTGGCGGAGGCACCCGACGCGAGCCCGCGCGCGCTCAGACAGGCCGAGCGGGCGATCGCAGAGACAGCGGAGCATCACGCGCACGTCCACCTCAGGCCGCTGCCGCGCGCGGCGTGATTTTGGAACGGCTGTTCCGGGGAAGGCCGACCTAGACTCCCCGAATGCCTGAGACTTCCGCCGCCACGAGATACGTCTACGACTTCGCCGAGGGCTCGCGCGAGCTGCGCGACCTGCTCGGCGGCAAGGGCGCCAACGTCGCCGAGATGACGCGCATCCTCGGCGCTGAGCGCGTACCGGCCGGCTTCACGATCACGACCGAGGCGTGCGTCGCCTACATGCAGGCTGACCGCACCGAGCCGGACGGGCTCGACGAGCAGGTCGCCGAAGCGCTTGCACGTCTGGAGGAGGCGGCCGGCAAGCAACTGGGCGACCCCGACGACCCGCTGCTCGTCTCCGTCCGCTCGGGCGCGCGCGAGTCGATGCCGGGCATGATGGACACGGTTCTGAACCTGGGACTCAACGACGCCTCCGTCGAAGGCTTGGCGCGCAAAACGGACAACCCCCGCTTCGCGTGGGACTCCTACCGCCGTTTCGTGCAGATGTTCGGCAACGTCGTGCGCGAGGTGCCGGGCGAGCGGCTGGAGCAGGTCATCAAGGAGCTGAAAGCCGAGCGCGGCGTGAAGCTCGACACCGAGCTCGACGTCGACGCGCTGCGCGAGCTCACGCAGCGCTTCGCGACGCTGTTCCGCGAGCACACCGGCGAGGACTTCCCGCAGGACCCGCAGGAGCAGCTGCGGCAGTCGATCCGCGCGGTGTTCGACTCGTGGATGGGCGAGCGCGCGATCCACTACCGCCGTATCAACCGCATCCCCGACGAGTGGGGCACGGCGGTCAACGTGCAGCAGATGGTCTTTGGCAATAAGGGCAACTCGTCCGGCTCAGGCGTCGCGTTCAGCCGCGACGAGGTCACCGGCGAGCCCGAGCCGTCAGGCGACTTCCTGCAGAACGCGCAGGGGGAGGACGTCGTCTCGGGCGTGCGCAACACGCGCGACATCGCCGAGCTCGCCGACGTGATGCCGGACGCGCACGCTGAGCTGATGGAGATCCTGAGAACGCTCGAGGCGCACTACGGCGACATGCAGGACACCGAGTTCACGATCGAGGAGGGGCGTCTGTACATGCTGCAGACGCGCAACGCGAAGCGGCCCGCGCAGGCGGCCGTCCGCTTCGCCGCCGACGCGGTCGCCGAGGGCCTGCTGAGCCGCGAGCAGGCGCTGATGACGATCGACGCCGGCAAGCTCGACGCGCTGCTGCACCCGACGTTCGACCCGCAGGCCGAGATAGACGTGCTCGCGCACGGCGTCCCGGCCTCGCCGGGCGCCGCCAAGGGCGAGGTCGTCTTCACCGCGCCCGAGGCCGTCAAGGCGGCGGCCGCCGGCAAGGACGTCATCCTCGTGCGCCCGTTCACCGAGGCCGACGACGTCGCCGGCTTCGACGCCGCGCGCGGGATTCTCACAAGCGAGGGCGGCAAGGCCTCGCATGCCGCTTTGGTGGCGCGCGGAATGGGGCGGCCGTGCGTCTGCGGCGCCACCGAGCTGGAGATCGACCTGCAGGCGGAGACGGTCAAGGTGGGGGACACCGTTCTCAAGCGCGGCGACCGCATCGCGATCGACGGCTCGGCCGGGATCGTCACGCTCGACGACGTGCCGCTCGTCGAGGCGCGCTGGAGCGAGCAGTTCGAGACGGTCCTCGCATGGTGCGACGAGCTGCGCAAGCTCGGCGTGCGTGCAAACGCGGACACGCCGGACGACGCCACGCGCGCACGCGAGTACGGCGCCGAGGGGATCGGCCTCTGCCGCACCGAGCACATGTTCATGGCGGCCGACCGCCAGCCGAAGATGCGCGCGATGATCATGGCCGAGGACGAAGACTCCCGCCGCGCCGCGCTCGCCGAGCTCCTGCCGCTCCAGCAGGAGGACTTCGAAGGCCTGTTCGAGGCGATGGAGGGCGAGCCCGTCACGATCCGCCTGCTCGACCCACCCCTGCACGAGTTCCTGCCGCACCGCTACGAGCTGGAGCGCAACCTGGAGCACGCGCGCGACACCGGCGGTGATACAGAGGAGCTGGAGCGCACGCTGGAGCGCGTGCAGTCGCTGGAGGAGACGAACCCGATGCTCGGCACGCGCGGCTGTCGGCTCGGAATCCTCTATCCCGAGGTTTACGAGATGCAGGCGGTCGCGATCGCGCAGGCGGCGATCGCGGTGCGCGAGCGGACCGGCAAGGCGCCGCTGCTGGAGGTGATGATCCCGCTCGTCGACTACGAGGCCGAGCTGGAGCTGATGCGCGAGCTGGTCGTGAGAGCCGCGCACGAACGCGGCCTCGAGGTCGGCCGCGACTTCCTCGTCGGCACGATGATCGAGCTGCCGCGCGCGTGCTTCCTTGCGGACTCGATCGCCCACCACGCCGACTTCTTCTCGTTCGGCACGAACGACCTCACGCAGACCGGCCTCGGCTTCTCGCGCGACGACGTCGAGTCGAAGTTCCTCGCGACCTACCTCGAGCGCAAGATCGTCGACCGCTCGCCGTTCGAGACGATCGACGCACCGGGCGTCGGCCAGATGGTGCGGATGGGCGCCTGGCTCGGCCGCAAGACGAAGCAGGACCTCAAGCTCGGCGTCTGCGGCGAGCACGGCGGCGACCCCGACTCCATCGACTTCTTCCACCACTCCGGCATCGACTACGTCTCCTGCTCGCCGTTCCGCGTCCCGATCGCGCGGGTGGCGGCGGCGCAGGCGGCGGTGGCGGAGCGGCTGGCGGCCGACGCCTGAGCGTCGGCCGCGCAATGCGCGTCTGCTACGAGCCTGTCGGCAGCACGGTGGCCGTGCCCGGCGTGCAGATCACGAAGACCTGCGCTCTGTCGCCGGGGTCGCCGGCCGCCACCCCGGTCCAGCCGGCGCCATCAGATGTCGGTCTGTCGACGATCACGAACGCGACGTTCGACCAGACGGATCCGCCAGTCGCGACCATGCCCGCCGGACAATGCACATCGCCAATCGCAATGCCTGTCCCGTCAGCCGTGACGCTCTGGCTGCGCACGGTGGTGCTGATCGAGCCCGGACCCGCGGGGCCCTGCGGTCCGGCGGCTCCCTGCGGCCCGGCCGGACCGGGGGCACCGGCCGGACCCGGCTGGCCCTTGAGCCCTCGTCTCGCGGCTCTGCTGATGTCTCTGAGCCCGATCGACCCGTTCTTGATGTCGGCGCCGGTGATGAACTTCGCCGCGCCGGCCGACGTGGCGGCGAACACGGCGATGATCGCGCCCACCATGAGCGCGGTGCGCCAGGACTTCGACATTCGATGCTCCTCCATAGGGGAATTTGGCGTGAGGACGCTAGAGCACTCAGACAAGATCGTGCAAATGAGTGCGGCTGCGCCAACTCGAAAGTAGGTTCCTTTCGCGGCCCTCCCGCGGCACCGCCCTGCGCAGTGCGAGAATCGACACATGCCCGTGCGATCCCCCACGCACCCGAGCGGCCCCGTCGCGGACGCCTTCGTCGCGCGCGTGCGCACGCAGGAGACTGCGCAGCTCTCTCCGCGTGCCACGCCGTCCTATCCGGCGGCGCGCGAGCGGGCGGAGGAGGAGTGCGGTCTGCGCACGCCGTTCCAGCGCGACCGCGACCGGATCGTCCACACGAAGGCGTTCCGGCGCCTCAAGCACAAGACACAGGTGTTCGTGGCCCCGGAGGGCGACCACTACCGCACGCGCCTCACGCACACGCTGGAGGTCACCCAGGTCTCCCGCACGGTCGCGCGGGCGCTGCGGCTCAACGAGGACCTTGTCGAGGCGATCGGGCTCGGGCACGATCTCGGCCATCCCCCGTTCGGGCACATCGGCGAGGCGGCTCTCGACGACTGCGTACAGCAGCGCTTCGGCCGGCGCTTCAAGCACCACGAGCACTCGCTGCGCGTCGTCGAACGGCTGGAGCGCGACGGGGAGGGGCTCAACCTCACCGAGCCGGTGCGCGACGGGATCCTCGGCCACTCCGGCCGCGCGCCGATGCCGCGCACGCTCGAGGGGCGGATCGTGCGCTTGCTCGACCGCGTCGCCTACATCAACCACGACATCGACGACGCGCTGCGCGCCGGGGTGCTCGGCGAGGCCGACCTGCCGCGAGAGCCGATCGCCGTGCTCGGCAAGACGGGCGCGCAGCGGATCGACGCGCTCGTGCACGACGTGGTGGAGCAGTCGGAGCGCGCGGGCGACATCGTCCAGAGCGCGGAGGCAGGCGAGGCGATGAGCGCCTTGCGCGACTTCATGTTCGCCCACGTCTACCTGGCCGAGGCGGCGCGCCGCGAGCACCGCAAGATCGAGCACGTCGTGCGCGCGCTGTTCGATCACTACTGCGAGCATCCAGAGGAAATGCCCGTGCTGACGCCCGACGCCGCCGACGACCCCGCCACCCGCGTAACGGACTACCTCGCCGGCATGACCGACCGCTTCTGCATCCGCCGTTTCGAGGCGCTGACCGTCCCGCGCGCGTTCCCGTCGAGCGACTGACGCCCGTGGCCCGCTACACCGACGACTCGAAGGAGAAGGTCCGCGACGCGGTCGACATGATCGCGCTCGTGTCCGCGCGCACCGAGCTGCGGCGCGCAGGCGTCAACAGCTACTTCGGCCGCTGCCCGTTCCACGAGGAGCGCACCGGCTCCTTCCACGTGCGTCCGGAGGAGAAGCACTACCACTGCTTCGGCTGCCAGATGTCGGGCGATCCGTTCCGCTTCGTGATGGAGACGGAGGGGCTCGACTTCGTCGGCGCGATGGAGTCCTTGGCCGAGCGCTTCGGCGTCACGCTGGAGGTCGCCGACGAGGACCCGATGGCGAAGGCGCGCCGGGAGCGGCGAGAGCGCCTGCACAAGCTGCTCGACCGCGCCGCCGCCTACTACGCCCGGTATCTGTGGGAGGCCGGCGAGGCGCAAGGCGCGCGCGAGTACCTCGCGCAGCGCGGCCTGGACGAGGCAACGCTGAAGACCTACCGCGTCGGCTACGCGCCGAGCGCATGGGACAGACTGCTGCTCGTCGCGCGGCAGGCCAGCTTCAGCGAGGACGAGCTGCTCGCGACCGGCCTCGCGCAGCGCTCCAAGCAGCAGCGCGGCTCGATCTACGACCGCTTCCGCGAGCGGATCATGTTCCCGCTCGCCGACGCGCGCGGGCGCGTGGTCGGCTTCGGCGCGCGCGCGATGCGCGAGAACCAGCCGCCGAAGTACCTCAATACGAGCGAGGGTGAGGTCTTCCACAAGGGCAGCCAGCTGTTCGGCATCGACCTCGCCCGCAAGGCGGCCGCACGAGCCGGCTCGATCGTGCTCGCCGAGGGCTACACCGACGTGCTCGCGCTGCACCAGGCGGGGATCGAGAACGCAGTCGGGATCATGGGCACGTCGTTCACCGACGACCAGGCGAGAGAGCTGGAGCGGACGGCGCGGACTTTGGTACTCGCACTGGACGCTGACGGAGCGGGCCAGGAGGCGATGCTGCGCGCCGCGCGCGTGGCGGAGGGGCGCTCGATGGAGCTGCGCGTCGTCGCGCTGCCACCCGGCGCGGACCCGGCCGACCTGGCGCAGGCCGAGGGCGTCGAGGCGCTGCGCGCGCGGATCGCGAGATCGGTCCCGTTTGTCGTGTTCTTCGTCGACCGCCTGCTGGACAAGGCCGATGTCAGCAACGCCGAGGGGCGCGATCGGGCCCTTGCGGAGATCCAGCCGATCATGCACGAGTTTCTCGGCGACGCAACCAGAAACGCTGCGCTGCGCGCCGACCTGCTGAGAAGAGCGGCCGGCCGCCTCGACCTGCCGGAGCGAATCGTCGAGAGTCTCATTCCCTCCGCGCCGTTGGTGCCCCGATCGCCGCGTGTCGAGGGCGGGTCATTCGGGCAGGCAGGCGGCAGCGCCGACGTGGCGACCGGCCTGTCGGCCGCCACGCGAGCGTCGCTGACGCGAAGCGACAAGCTGGAACGGGTCCTGCTCTCTCTGTGCGTCCGCTTCCCCCGTGAGGGGCGAGAGGTGCTGGAGCGCGTCGATCTCGCGACGCACTTCGCGAGCGACGTCGCGCGTCGGGCGGCTCGCCACCTCGGTCCGCATCTCGACAGACCGCTGGACGCGCTCCCGAGCGACGATCCGGAGGTCGCCGCACTGATCTCAGAGGTCGACGCCCGCGCCGCGCGGGGCGGCGCCGTGACACCGGCGAACCTCGAGCACGCCTGGCTCTCGCTCGAGCTCGCGCGCCTTCAGCGCGCGATCGAGTTCGCCCGCACCGCCGGCACCGCCAATGGCTCCATCAGCAGACTGAGCACCGAGCGCGAGCAGATCCGCACGCGGCTGCGGGTGCTGAGCGGCAAGCTGCAGAGCGCCTGATCAACGCGCAGCGCGAGCGAGCACGTCGAGCACCACCACGCGGTCCGGCGCCGCGAGGGCAGATCGGGCCGCAGCCTCGATTGCCTCTCCGTCGAGTCCGAACCGCTCAGCCGCACGTGCCAGCAGCTCGATGTGTTCGCCCGGTGCGATCAGCTCGACGTTGACTGGTGCGCCATCCGCGAATGCGACGGTGCAGTAGTCCTCGTCCACGCCCTCGGCGCGGTCCCAGCGCTCCACCGTCGCAAGATCGATCGAGAGGGCGTCAGCCTGGCTGTCGTACTCCGCACGCATCAACGCTTCCGTTCGTGGACCGAGACGACGATCGATGGGTTCTCGAGGGCGAGCACGATGCGAATCCTGCGACCGTCGACGACTCCTATGTGCCGGGGCCTACCATCAGGATCCCGATCGACGGCCTCCGACGCAAGGATGATCGCCGCGACATCGCCGCGGGTCACACCGAGGCGCCGCATCCCGTTTCGCGCATGTCGCGTGAACTCCACACGGCGACGGTATGAGAGCCCTCGTCACAAGACTGCGCAGGCGTGCGACAAATCACCGACGACGATACACCGGAACCAAGCACTCTGGCGCGATCGTGATGGCGAAAGCTCCCCGGGTTGGACTCGAACCAACAACCCTTCGGTTAACAGCCGAATGCTCTGCCAATTGAGCTACCGGGGAAGGCGAAGGAGCATGGTAGCGGCAGTGGGGGCGAGCCGGCGCGCCCCGGGCCGCCCGCGCCTATGCTCGCCGCACCCGACGCGAGAGGACCTGAAGATGAAGCTCTACGTCTGCTGGGGCACGTTCAAGAACCCGCTGCGACCAGGCGGCCATCCCTGTGGCAACGCGTACCACGCGCTGAAGGACGCCGGGCACGACCCGGAGGTGGTCAAGGCCTACGGGCTCGCTCCACTGCCCGACGTCACGAGCGGCCGCAAGGAGGTCAAGCGGTTGACCGGGAAGTCGTGGGTGCCGGTCCTCGTGCTCGACGACGGTGAGGCGATCTACGACTCGAAGAAGATCGTCGCGTGGGCGAAGGCGCATCCGGCGAGCGGCGCCGCGGCGGCGTAGCTACCGCAGCTCGTCCGCCAGCAGGTCCATCAACAGGCCGTCCTCCCAGGTGCCGTCCGGCCCGCGCTCGTAGCGGCGCAGCACGCCCACGGGCTTGAAGCCGACCGCCGCGTAGGCCCGGATCGCGCGCTCGTTCGCGACCGCCGGGTCGATCGTGAAGCGGTGATGGCCGCGCTCGCCGATCAGCCACCGGATGACCGTCCGCAGCGCCTCGGGCCCGAGCCCCCGGCCCTGGTGCTCCGGTCCGAGCCCGATGTCGACTGCCACGTGGCGGTAGTCGGGCTCGTTCTCCTCGACGACGCCGAGCCAGCCGGCGACGGCGCCGTCGACCTCGATCGCGAACGCGTTGCCGTCATGGCGCAAGTCCTCGCGCAGCGCCTCCGGGCTCGCCACGGTGCCCCACCAGCGCAGCACGCTCGGATCCCACATCACCTCGACGAGCCGGTCCAGGTGCTTCTCCGTCAACGGCCGCAGCGTCAGCCGCTCGCCGTGGAGCACCGGCAGGATCACGTCGCTCATCGCCACGACGCTACCCGCCGCCGCGCGCGAGCTGCTCGACAAGGTCCGCCGCGCGCTCGGCGCCGTCGTTCGCACGCGCCCACGCGGCCAGCTCGCCCGCCCGCCGCGTGACGGAGGGCTCCGCCAGCGCCCGTCGCACCGCGAGCCGGATGCCGCGCGGCGTCGCGAAGCGCCACGGCAGCCGCACGCCCGCGCCCGCCCAGTCCAGCCGCGCCGCGTTCTCGGCCATATCGCCGGCGACCGGGCACGCGACGACCGTCGCACCGGACGCCAACGCCCGCACCATCGTCCCGTGTCCGACATGGCACACGACGACCGCGCAGCGCGGCATCGTGCGCGCATAGGAGACCCACTCGACAAGCCGCGCGTTGGCCGGCACGCGCAGCGGCCTGCCGACCGACCGTCGGTTCCACGTCGCCAGCACCCGCACCGGCTCGCCGTCCAGACCGGCCAGCGCGGCGCGCAGCAGGTGATGCGAGCGATCCTGCGCCGTCGAAGGTGCGATCAGCACGAGTGGCTCGTCGCCAGGTGGCGGCTCGACGTCCTCGAACGGCGGCTCCCACAGCAGCGGCCCTACGACGTGCGTCCAGTCGGGCCACTCCCGCGGGTACTCGAGCTGGGGGAAGGTCCCCACCAGACAGAGCCGCTCGCTCAGCCCGCCGTGGACGCGATCGACCGGCTCGAGGCCGAGGCGCGCCCGTGCGTTGTTGAGGTCTCGCTTGCCGTGCTCCAGGCCCCGCATCACGAGCGAGTCCGTGGCGGACCAGAGGCGGCGCCCGAGCGCCGTGCGCGGCGGGCGTGCGCCGAACGAGTAGGGAGGCGAGCCGGGGGGCAGGTTCGGGTGCACGTGCGGGATCAGCGTCGCGACCGGCACGTCCTCCAATTCCCCTGCAAGCGCCGGCCCCAGCGTGAGGATGTCGGCCACCACGACGTGCGGTCGCGCGGCCGCGACGTGGGGCTGCGTGTTGCGTGCCGCACGCACGACCGCCTCGTACGGCTTCAGCGGCCCGGACTCGCTTGGGAAGACCGGAAACTCGGGCGCGGGAATGAACGTCAGCCCTGCGGCCTCCGCGTATGGACGCCAGCGCTCCCATGTCTCGAATGTGACGGCATGCCCGCGCCGCGCGAGCGCCGTTCCGAGCGCCAACATCGGGAAGGCGTGGCCCGGATCGCCGAACGCGCCGAGGAACAGGCGCAGCGGCTCAACAGCCCGGGTGCCGGGGGGCGACCCTAGGTCTTGGTAGCTTTGATGAGCTTTAACCACCTTCGGCATGGATGTCCGATGAGCGCATTGAGAGGGACGGACGACACGCAGGGCCGCGACCGGCCGCGAGCATACGGCGAGGCGCCCCCGCCCGGCGCCGCCCGCTCGCAGGCCCGAACGAGCATCGCGCTCGTCGCGGCGGCCGTCCTCGTGCTCGCCATCCTCGCACTGGTCGCGCTGGCGGTCATCGGCGGTGAAGACACGCTCATCTCCGCGCTCGGAGCCGGCGTCGGCGCGATCGCGCTGTTGGCCGGCGGCACGCTCGCGATCTCGCTCCTGACGCTGCGGCGCGAGCACGACGCGCTCGTGCGGCGCGAGGCCGACGCCCTGCGGATGGCCGAGCTCGACGATCTCACCGGCCTGGGCAACTACCGCATGTTCATGCGGCAGCTGACGGCGGAGGTCGCGCGCTCGCGGCGCTACGACGACCCCTTCTCGCTCGTGCTGCTCGATCTCGACGGCTTCAAGGCGATCAACGACGAACTTGGTCACCTCGCGGGCGACGACGCGTTGCGCCTCGTCGCCGTCGCGCTGCGCGACGCGCTGCGCGAGGAGGACGTCTGCTGCCGTCAGGGCGGTGACGAGTTCGCCGTAATCGCGGTGCGCGCAGGCGAGCAGGAGGCACGCGAGCTGGCCGAGCGCCTCACTCGCGCGATCGCCGAGATCCCGTTCGGCGTGGACGGCGAGCGTCGGCTGGGCGCAGGCGTCGGCTGGGCGACGTTCGGCGAGCCGGCGCGCAGCGTCGACGAGCTGATCCTGCGCGCCGACGCCGCACTGCGCCAGACGAAGCGCACGAACGGGGGTCCGCTGCGCGAGCCGTCCGCACGGACGAGCGGAAGCGGTACCGGCGGTGGCCCTCGTGACGGACGCGGGCTCGGCTCCTCTCATGCCGGCTTCGGCGCCAGCGCGACGAACAGGCTCGCGCTGCTCGCCGGCCTCGCGCGCGCGCTGCCGAGTGCGCGCGACGAACGCGCACTCGCCGAGACGACGGTGGCATTTCTGGCGGGCGCGTTCGACACCGTCGGGGCGGCCGTCGTCGGACTCGATCCCGACGGGGGTGTGCGGATCGCCGCGGTCAGCTCAGGCGAGGACGACGCCGACGTCGTGGGGGCGCTCGCACACCACCCGATCCTCCAGCGCGCCGTGTCAGCGGCCGGGCCTGCCGTCGTCGACGACCGCATCGACGGCCGCTGGGTCGATGGCGCGCGGGTGCAAAGCGAGATGGCCGTCGCGATCCGCGAGGAGTCGCGCACGTGGGGGTATCTGCTGGTCTGCTCCGATCGCCCGCACGCATATGAGCTGTCCGAGCGCGCGCTCGCGGAGGCGATCTCCGAGCAGCTCGGGCGCGCGCTCAGCTGCCGCCGGCTGCTCGACCGACTGCGGGAGGCGGGCTTCGGGGAGCTGTACCGCGTCGCGGTTGGCAGCGCGGCCGCCGCCGGGACGGAGTCGTGGCGGATCGCCGAGCTCGCCTGGCAGACCGGCCGCGCGCTCGGGCTCGACGACGGGGACCTGCGCGCGCTGTACCTCGCCGCGCTGTTCCACGACGTCGGCACGGTCGGCGTACCCGCGGTGCTGATGTCGCACCCGGGCGAGCTGCGCGACGAGGAGCGCGCCGTGCTGCGCGAGCACGCCCTCATCGGCGAACGGATGCTGCGCAGCCTGCCGCTGCTGTCCGAGGCGGCGCCGATCGTCCGCCACGAGCACGAGCGCTTCGACGGGACCGGCTACCCGGATCGCCTCGCCGGCGACGAGATCCCGCTCGCCGCTCGCATCCTGCTCGCCTGCGACGCGTTCGTCTCGATGACATCGCCGCGCCCATGGCGGCCGCCACGCTCGACGCCGGCCGCCCACGCCGAGCTGCGTCGCGTCGCGGGAGCGCAGCTCGATCCGCGTGTCGTCGACGCGCTGCTCGGGATCCTCGGCGCGCCTATGCCGCAGCCAGCTCGGCAATCTGTCGCAGCTGCGACAGGCGTTCCTCAGCCGTCCACGCCATCGGCGTGATCATCAGCGTCCCGACGCCCGCATCGCGATAGACGGCGAGCCGCTCGCGCACGTGGTCCTTCGGACCGCACAGTGTGACGAGGTCGATCAGCTCGTCCGGCAGCGCCGCACCCGCCTCCTCGCGCTTGCCCTCCAGGTAGAGGTCCTGCACGGTCTTGGCCGCGTCAGCGAAGCCGTAGCGGACGGCGAGGCGGTTGTAGAAGTTCTGCTCGCGCGAGCCCATCCCGCCGATGTAGAGCGCGAGGTAGGGGCGCATCGCGTCGCGGCCGCTTGCGAGGTCGTCGGTGATCAGGACGTTGACGGTCGGGGCGATGTCGAAGCTGTCCAACGTCTTGCCGGCGCGGTCTGCCCCCTCCTGCAGGTAGGTGCGGAATTCCGCGACGTGCTCCGGTGCGAACAGCGTGGGGATCCAGCCGTCGGCGATCTCGCCGGCGAGCGCCGTGTTCTTCGGGCCGATCGCCGCGAGGTAGATCGGGATCCGCTCCTGCACCGGCGCGATCGTCAGCTTCAAAGCTTTGCCGGGACCGTCGGGCAGCGGCAGCTCGAGCGTCTCGCCGTGGAACTCGACGCGCTCGCGCGCGAGCGCCATCCGCATGACGGCGACGTACTCGCGCGTGCGCTGGAGCATTCTCCCGTAGCGCTGGCCGTGCCAGCCCTCGGCGACCTGCGGTCCCGACGCGCCGACACCGCAGCGCATACGGCCGTTCGAGAGGTTGTCGATCGTGGCGGCGGTCATCGCCGTCATCGCGGCGGTGCGGCCGGGGATCTGGAAGATCGCCGAGCCGAGCCCGATCGTTCTGGTGCCGGCGGCGAGCCATGCGAGCACGGTCGCGGTGTCCGAGCCGTACGCCTCCGCGGCCCACACCGAGTCGTAGCCAAGCCGCTCGGCCTCCTGGACGATCGACAGCTGCTGGTCGGCGGTGAGGCCGAGGCCCCAGTAGCCGATGTGGACTCCAAGTTTCACAGTGCGTCTCCAGGTCGCTCGAAGATGATCTCGGGGATCAGGCAGGCGGGGGACACCTTCAGCAGCAGCCGCACCGACTCCGCGATGTCCTCCGGGCGGATCATCGCCTCCGCGGCGACACCACCGGCCTTCGCGAACTCGGTCATCGGCGTGTCGACGAAGGCGGGGCAGAGCGCGCACGACTTGATCCCCTCGGGCGCGAGCTCCTTGTTCATCGCCTCCGTCCACCCGACGACGCCGGCCTTCGTGGCGGAGTAGACGGACAGCCACGCCTGACCGCGCTTGCCGGAGATCGAGGAGGTGTTGACGACCTGCGCGCCGCCCGTCTCCGCCGCGGCGGCGCGCAGCAGCTCGACGCACTCGCGGTAGAAGAGGACGATCGTGCGGAGGTTCACGTCGAGCTGCATGTCGAGCCGTCTCGTCTGGATCTCCGCTACCGGCGCGCCGATCCCGACGCCGGCGTTGTTGATGAGGACGTCAAGGCGGCCGTAGCGCTCGCGGTGGGCGGCGACGACCTGCTGGACGCCCTCCTCCTCGGACAGCATCGCGGCGACGTCGAGCACCTCGAAGCCGTCGGCACGCAGCCCGTCGGCGGCCGCTCTGAGCTTGTCGGGGCGCCGCGCGGCGACGGTGAGCGCGTAGCCCTCCTCGCCGAGCATCCGGGCGATCGCCAGGCCGATGCCGCTGGATGCCCCCGTCACGATCGCCGCTGGTTGCGCCATGCTGTCCCTTCCGCCGAAGTGGTCTGCTGCGAAGTGAGTATCCAATCACGCACACTCGTCCCGGCTCGCCGGTCTCCTCGCCGAGCGGTATGGCGCGCCGCTTGAGGGACCGCACGCCGGAGCTGGCGATCCTCACCGTGATGGCCGCGCTGACGGTGGGCGTGCTGCTGCTCGGAGGAAGCGGCTCAAGCGGCGGCTGGGCCACCACCGAGCGTGCGAGCGTCTCCCGGGCCCACATCGCCCAGATCGAGCGGCGCGTCGAGGCGCTGCGTGACCTGCGCTTCGAGCATCCCGTCCCCGTCGCGATCGTCTCGCCGACGCAGGCCCGGCGCGAAGGGATCGCCGAGTACGACAGCAGCCAGCCGCTCGGCCAGCGGCGCACGAACGAGGAGCTCCTGAAGCTGCTGGGCCTGCTGCCGCCCGGCGCCGACCTGCGGCAGATCGAGTCGGACGTGTTCGGCGAGCAGGTCGCCGGCTACTACGACCCGCGCCGCAAGCGGCTCGCGCTCGTGCGCGGGGCGGGCGTCGACGACGTCACGCTCGCGCACGAGCTGACGCATGCGCTGGAGGACCAGCACGCCGACCTCGGGAAGCTCGGCGCAGGTGGCGGCGACGACGCCTCGACGGCGCAGCAGGCGCTTGTGGAGGGCACCGCGACACTCGTGATGCAGGACTACGCGGCGCGCTGGCCGAGCGGCGCACCGCTCGGCGACGCGCTCGCCGGCTTGACACAGGCGACCGGAGCGACGCCGCTGCCGGCCTACATTGCGCGGACGCTCGTCTTCCCCTACTTCCAGGGCGAGAGCTTTGTCCAGGCGCTGCGTGACGCGGACGGCGGTGGCTGGAGACTCGTCGACGTCGCGGAGCGCGAGCGGCCGCCGCAGACGACGGCCGAGATTCTCGAGCCGACCCGTTGGCTGCGTGCCGAGCAGCCGGTACACGTGTCGCTTGCACGCGCAGGCGCGACGCTCGGTGCGGACGGCAGCTGGCGCCGTCTGGCCCGTTCCACGCTCGGAGAGGAGGATCTCGCCGCACTGCTCGCGCCGCAGAGCGGGCCGGTAGCCGCGCGCGAGATCACGGTGGGGTGGCAGGGGGGACGCTACGCGCTGTGGCGGCGCGGACCGCTCGTCGATCCCGACTGCTCGACGCCGTGCCGCTCGCGCGATGCGATCTTCCTGGCGGTGCGCACGGACGATCCGGCAGCCGCCGAAGCGCTCGGCGCGGGGCTGGCGACGTGGCTGACCGGCACGCTGCATGCACGCCGCGTCTCGACTGACGAGCACGGCGGCCTGTGGCGGCTGCCGGGCGGGTCGTTCGGGACGGTACGTCGAGATGGGAGCGACGTCCTCGCAGCGCTTGCGCCCGATGCGGCGCTTGCTGCGCGTCTCGTGCCGTGACGCCGAGTCAGGCCGTCGTCGTCTCGCGCGCCGACGCCTGGGCGGCGTCCTGCTCGCTCGGCGGCCCGGGAGCGTCGCTCGGGTCGAGCGCGGCGGTCGTGAAGCGGCCGATCTCGCGCAGCGCGGTGCGCGCCTCCGGCGTCCCATTCCACAGCGGAACGACGTGCGGCTGGCGCTCGTAGACCTGCAGCTCGGTGCGCACGCCAGCCTCGGCGATCCGCTGCGCCGTGCGGAGCGCGTCGTCATACAACACCTCGGTCGAGCCGACCTGCAGGAGCGTCGGCGGAAGCGCTCTGTAGAGCGGCTCGGGCGCGAACAGGGGAGAGGAGCGCCAGTCGGTGGGGTCGGCGCCGTTGAGCGCGATGCGCGCGGCACGATGCAGGGCGAGCGGCGGGACGAACGGGTCGAGCGTCGCGTTGTGCGCGATTGAGGCGCCGCTCATGGTGAGGTCGGTCCAGGGGGAAAGCAGGATCAGGGTGGCCGGCGAGGGCAGACCCGCTTCGGCGGCATGGAGCGTCAGCGTCAGCGCGAGGTGCCCGCCGGCCGAGTCGCCCGCCAGAACGATCCGCTCGGGCGCGTGGCCCTCGTCGAGCAGATGGCGGTAAGCCGCCAGCGCATCCTCGATCGGCGCGGGCAGCGTGGCGACGGGCGGCAGCCGATAGTCGAGCGCGAGCACCGGCAGGCCGGTCACGTGCGAGATGCGCGAGACGAGGTTGCGGTGCGTGCGCGGTGACCCGAACACGTATCCGCCGCCATGGAGATAGAGGACGACAGCGCGGTCATCGCCGTGCGCGCTCGCGCCGAGCGCCCGCGGCCCACGGACCCACTCGGCCGGAAGCCCGGCGACACGCAGGTGCTCGACGACGCTGCCCTTCAGGACCGGGACCCGGCTTCTCGGCGGCTCGGTCACACGCCGCAGCATCCGCAGCCCCCGCGGCGTCATCCGCCAGTTCCGCGCGACGGGGATCCAGGTGCGCCGCAAAGCACGCTCGAGCGCCACCGTCTGACGGCTCGCGGGCATGAAGGTCTGGACGGTGAGGTTGGGATGGGACAGCGGGAGCGGGGCGCCGGTTGTCATCGGCCTGACGGTAGTTCCTCCCGCCGACCACCCGTCGCGGTTCGCGCCGCCGCACGTCCCGCTGCGCGGTCGGTTCCAGCGTCTGCTTGTCCGTACCACGCCCCGCCGGCTCTGGTAGCGTCGGATCGGCTACGGCGCCGTAGCTCAGTTGGTTAGAGCAGCGGACTCATAATCCGTTGGTCCTTGGTTCGAGTCCAAGCGGCGCCACTGGGGGGAGGGCCTGCAAAGCGGATGGTTCTGGCTTTGCGGGTCGGCGGGATTCAGGCGGCTCTACGTTCCGCTGCTACGTTCTAGCGGTCGTCGAGTGTGTCGGAATGGCGGTGCGGCGGCGGTCCCCATGACACCGAGGGTCGCATCCAAGGCAGCCGAGCAGCGCGTCACGGGCCATGTCCGCGTGACCGGCAGCGGACGCGCGAAGAAGTACGTCGCGCAGTGGAGCGACCGCGACGGCGTGCGACGCACGCGGACGCTGGGTCCAGCGCACGTACGCGACTCCGGGCGCCGGACGGCCCGCGGCGCGGTCGTGTGGCGCGCCGGCGACGGCGCGTGCCCGCCGGGCATCGATCACGCCGAAGCCGTCGTCCCGGTGGACTCGTCGGTTGGCTCCGGGTCGGAGACGACGACATGGACAAGGTTCGAGAACTGCAACTCGATCGAAGTGCTTATGTGCCGGCCATCCGCAGCCTCGTCGGCAGCAACCGTGCGCCAGACGATCCGGCTACCGATACCCGCAGCACGGAAGCGGCCTCGTCCGTCGCGGCCATGCAGAGCCCGACCAGAAGGTGATTGTCTAGCCTCGCGTTTCCACGAACCGCCAAGCTCTCCGAAGCTTTCGCTGGCCGCGCTTGCCAGCATCCCGTGGCCATTGTCCCGTACGCGAATCTCCTCCAGTCCGTCCAGCTCGTAGCGGGGATCGGTCGCAGAGGATCGCCCCTTCGGCCAGATCACGCGGACAAACGGTATTCGCATCTGGGTGTTCACCTGGGCGGAGATCATCGAGGCAGCGCAACATCGGCTGAAGTTTGTCCAGAAGAATCTGGAGTATCACCCGACTGCTGATCAGGCCCTTGCCTACCTGCGGCAGGCACACGACAAGTATCTTCCGCCTCAAGTTAGCGGTGCCGCGGATAGCGAGCACCTGGCTGATGAACTCAGCGTCACGGAGGCTTGGCCCGTTCGAGGTTGACCGGCGGCTGAGCAGGCTCTTGTGCACTACTGCAGTGCGCGCTGAGCGGGGTGCTGGCTCCCTGTGAGCGAAGGCGTTGCTGGGGGTCTCACGAGGCACCGAGTAAGCGTGCCAGCGCCCTGTGCGGAAACCAGCACTACGTCATCAGCCGAGCCTTTGGGTCGGTGGTACCCCGGTGGTACACTGCTTCTCATGCCCACCCGCCACCACCGCATCCAGGTCACCGAGGACCCCGAGCTGGCTGACGCCCTTGAGGCGGCCGCGCCGCATCTGCCGGCGGGGCTGTCGCGTTCGCGGCAGGTGCGGGAACTGGCGATCGCCGGCGCTCGTCACCTCGCTGCTGTCCCGCATGGCGAGGCAGAGCGTCGGGAGTTGCTGGAGCAGCTGGCGCAGCGGTTCGAGGAGCCGGGGGACACGGGCATCGACTGGGATGCGCTGCGCGAGAGCAAGCGCCATGCCTGGCCGCTCCGGTAGCGGTGACGGCTGGGGCCAGCTGCCGCTCTTGATCGACACCTCCGCCTTCGCGCGCGCCCGGCATCCCGACATCCGCGGCGCGTGGCAGGAGGCGCTGCGGGAGGACCGGTTGCGGCTGCCGCCGCCCGCACGGATGGAGATCCTCTTCACGGCCCGGGACGGTGCAGCGTTCGATGCGCTTGCCGCGCAGCTCTCAGCGCTCCGTCCAGCGCCGCTGACGTCCGCGGTACAGCGCGCAGCTGAGGACGCGATGCGGACGCTCGCGCATCGCTCAGCGGGCTCGCAGCGTCTCCCGGTGATCGACTACCTGATCGCGGCTGCCGCCCAGGAGATGGGCGGTGCAGTCATCCACTACGACCACGACTACGACACGCTGGCTGAGGTCATGGAGTTCGAGTCGGTCTGGCTGGCGCCGGCAGGGACGCTTCCGTAGCTCGCAGCCTCGCTGGAGGCAGGCATCTGTCCTCTCCCACTCGATCTTCAGAGGGAGATGGCGATCAAAGGAGTCCCTACGTACGCGGCCGCAGCTGCGATCGCGGTCGCGATGATCGCGACGATCCGCGATCGTCGTCCACAGCTCGCCGCCTATGCGATCGAGGGTTGGAGCCGCGCCGCGCTCTGGCGGGCGTTGATGGCCGAGACGGCGATGATCCTGCTCGCCGGCGTCGCGCTCCTGGTGACTGCGGTGCCCGGATAGTTCACCGCTCAGCCGGGCGGACGGCTCGCGATCGAACGGCGCTGACACACACCGAGTTACCGGGGTGACATTGGGCGCTGGGCGATCATCGCGCCATGATCGCCACGCTCAAGACCTTGGCAGCACTCAGCGATTACGGAGCGTCGATCGTTCCGCGCGCCCGTCGCGAGATCCACAGGCGGCTACCTCGTGGCACTCGTGACCACCTGCCGCGGTCGTCTCTGGAGACTGCCGTCAGCAGCGCTCGTCGCCACACCCGCTGCGCGGGCCGCCACCCGGTGCGCGCAGGCGCTCGCGCACACCCACACCGCAACGCAGTGCGACTCGCTCGCGAAGCTCCGCCATTGGACGGCAGCTCAGGAGGGGAGCGACTCCTACTCGTGGTGGGAGATCGCGGCCGGCGGGAACTCAAGCATTGCGATCCTCGCGCTGCTCGCCTCCGCGGCTGATCCACCGGCACTTCTCCGAGCGCTTCGGCCGGCGGTAACGCCGATCGCGCTCGCGCTGCGCGCGCAAAGCGCGGTCGAGGCGCTGAAGGATGCCCCGCGAGCCGCGTAGCGCTCGTTCCGACCGCCTCCGCGGCAGTGGCGTGGCCGGTGTTGTCGGCGCGTTCGTGTGCGGTGCCGGCTGGGGCGTGGTTCTCGGGCTCGGGCCGGGCTTTGCTCGGCGCGAGCTGGGGGGCGTCTGCGGGGCTGGGGCTGCGCGCGTGCGGAGTGCTCGTGCTCGGCTCGTGCGGCTGCTCTCGCAAGCTGCGCCGTGCGGGATGCCGAACGCCGCCCCGGCCCCGGCCTGCGTTCGCCGGTTGTGCGGTCTAGTGCTCGTGGTGGTGGGCATCGTGGCGGATGGTCTGCCACGACTGCCAGGTGATGCGCAGGATGACGAGCGTGATCGCGAGGCCGATCAGCGGGTCGGCGATCGGCATGCCGGCCGCGACGACGGCGGCGCTCGCGATGACCGCAAGCGAGACGTAGGCGTCGGCGCGGGCGTGTGCGCCATCCGCGACCAAGGCGGCGCTGTCGAGCCGCTGGCCGGCGCGGGTGCGGATGATCGCTGCCAGCCAGTTGCCGGCGAAGCCGATCGCTCCGGCGGCGGCGAGCGCGCCGAGCTGGTGAACGGGGCGCGGGTGCGCGAGGCGGTCGATCGCCTCGAAGCCGGCGACGCACGCTGAGGCGAAGATCGCGGCGACGACCGCGAGGCCGGCCCACCGCTCGGCGCGACGGCTACGCAGCGCGAACGCGATCCCGAGCGGGATCGCGGTCGCGGCATCCCCGGCGTTGTGGATCAGGTCGGCGAGCAGCGCGACCGACCCGGAGGCGATGAACACGATGAGCTGGGCGATGGCGGCGACGCCGAGCACGAGCAGCGCGAGCAACACGGCGCGCACGCCTGCGCGCGAGCGCGTGATCGACGGGTCGATCAGCCCGTGGCTGTGCCCATGCCCACCGTGGCCGTGGTGGTGGTGCTCGTGCGGGCCGGTGTGCGGGTGGGCGTGCTCGGTGCCGCGGTGGCGGTGACGCTCCCCGCCGATCAGCTCGTAAACGGCTGGGTGACTCATCGCGACTGAGCGTAGCTGGACCAGGCGCCCGCGCGGCTGGATCGACGGGCGCGCGACGGGCGTGTCGCCGCGCGCGTGGTCCATCGCCTGTTGGCCCCAGCCGAACGCCCAAGCGACAAATCCGCCCGGAAAACAACGGAAAGAGCGGGGCGTCTCTCCGCCTATCGGTGTAGCCCGTCCGAGGGTCTGTTAGCTTCGCGCGCCTCGCACGACCGTCCCATCCCCCCTTTAGACGGGACAGGTCGTGCCACACGGACACCCGCCGGCTCCCCCAAGACGCGCGCGGTGTCCGATCTCCCGCCCAGTGGCTTCGGCCGGTTTGGCGGTGGTGACGTCTCTCGTCCCCCATCCCGCGGGAGGCGTCACCGTGCGGGAGTCGCGCCCGACCGGCTCTCCGGCGCCAGCCGCCCGCCATACTCCGCCGCCCATGCGCGCCGTCGTCATCACCAAGCACGGGGACCCGAGCGTCCTGCAGGTGCAGGAGCGTCCCGACCCGCAGCTGCAGCCCGGCCACGTTCGCATCGACGTCGCCGCCGCCGGCGTCAACTTCGCCGACACGATGGCCCGCACCGGCCTCTATCCGGACGCGCCCAAGCTGCCGTCGATTGTCGGCTACGAGGTCGCCGGCACCGTGACGGAGGTCGCGACGGACGTCCAAGGCATCGAGCTCGGCGCCCGCGTGATGGCCGGCACGCGCTTCGGCGGCTACGCCTCACAGGTGGTGGTGCCCAGAGGCGCAGTCGTCCCCCTGCCGGACAACCTGAGCTTCGAGCAGGGCGCCGCGATCCCCGTCAACTACGCCACCGCCTGGGCCGGGCTGATCGGCTACGGCAGCCTGCGCGCCGGCGATCGCGTGCTGATCCAAGCAGCCGCGGGTGGGGTCGGGATCGCCGCGACGCAGATCGCCAAGCGCTACGGGGCGGAGGTCCACGGCACTGCCTCGCCGCAGAAGCACGACGCGATTCGCGCCAACGGCGTCGACGTCGCGCACGACTACCGCCAGCCCAACTGGGACGTCGACCTCGACGACCGCTTCGACATCGTGCTCGACGCGATCGGCGGCACGTCCTTCCGCCACTCCTACCGGCTGCTGCGAGCCGGCGGCCGGCTCGTCGCGTTCGGTGCCTCGGCCGTCCAGCAGGGCGAGAAGCGCAACCTGCTGAAGGCCGCGCCGCAGGCGTTGCGGATGCTGCGCGGCTTCGACCTGATCAGACAGATGTCAGACTCGAAGACGGTGATCGGCCTCAACATGCTGCGCCTGTGGGACGACCGCGGCACGCTCGAGCCCTGGACCGACCCGCTCGCCGCGCTGATGGAGGACGGCACGATCAGACCCGTCGTCTCCGACGTCGTCCCGTTCGACCGCGCGGCCGACGCGCACCGTGTCATCGCCGAGCGCCGCAACGTCGGCAAGGTCGTCCTCGTCCCCTGACGCCGGGTCGGCGTCAGCTGGCGCCCAGCGCCGCCCGCACCGCTCGCTCCTCCACGTCGCCGTCGATCCGCACGCGCTTGTCGCGCGAGCTCTCGCCGCGCACCACGCTGACCGCGCCCTTCGGCACGCCGGCGCGCTTCGCAATCAGCGCGCACACCGCCGCGTTGGCCCGGCCGTCGACCGGCGGCGCCGTCACCCGCACGAGCAGACGACCATCCCGCATCCCCGCCAGCTCGTCGCGCGCCGCCCGCGGGATGACGCGGACGTCGAGCTCCATCCCGCAGCCCGCCGCGCGCTCTACGCCCGCAGGCGGTAGCCCGTCACAAACAGGCGCAGGTTCACCACGAACAAGGTCGCGACGGCGAGCGCCAGCACCCCGATCGCAAGCGCGATGTTGCCATCGTGATAGCCGAGGAATCCGTAGCGCACGATCCCGATCATGTAGTACACAGGGTTGAAGTGCGTGAGCGTCTCGAACGGCTCTGGCAGCAGCGTGGCCGAGTAGAAGACGCCGCCGAGGAAGATCAGCGGCATCAGCACGAACTGCTGGTAGACGGCAACGTCGTCGAACTGCTCGGCGCGGATCCCGACGAGCACGCCGAGCTGCGCGAAGAACGAGCCGACCAGAAACAGGCCGGGGATCAGCACCAGAATGTGCTCGACCGGCAGGTCGATCAGCAGCGACGCGGCGATGAACGTCAGCAGCGCGACGAGACCGCCGCGCAGGAAGCCGCCGAGCGAGAACGCGAGCAGCAGCTCGGTCGGCGAGGCGGGGGAGGAGAGCTGGTCGTCGATCGAGCGCTGGAACTTCTGCTGCAGGATCGACGACGCATTGTTCGAGAACGCGTTCATCGCCCACGCCATCATGATCAGCCCGGGTACTACGAACACGACGTACTTGAAGCCGTGCAGCGTGTCGATCCGCGTGCCGAGCGCAGCGCCGAAGACGGAGATGTAGAGGAACGTCTCCAGCAGCGGCGCGCCGATCGTCTGGCGCTTGATCTTCATGAAGCGGTTGCACTCCCGCCGCACGAGCGCGAGAAAGCGAATCTGTCGCGGACTGAGGCGCAGCCGCCCTTCGCGCGGCGGCGCCGGCGGCGCATCGGGCTTGGTCAGCGTGCCACTGCTCATACGACTTCCTCCGCTGCGAGGTGCGCACGCGAGAGCTCCTTGCGCCCGACGAGCTCCAGGTAGGCGTCCTCGAGCGAGTCGACGCCGTAGCGCTCAGCCAGCTCGTCGCTCGTCCCTGTCGCGACGATCTCGCCGCCGTTGATGAAGGCGATGTGGCCGCACAGCTGCTCGGCCTCCTCAAGATAGTGCGTGGTGAGGAGGATCGTGGTGCCCTCGGCGTTGATGCGCTGCACGTACTGCCACAGCTCGAGCCGCAGCTCGACGTCGACGCCTGCGGTCGGCTCGTCGAGGATCAGCAGTCTCGGCCGGTGCATCAGCGCGCGCGCCAAGATCAGCCGACGCTTCATCCCGCCCGACAGCGTGCGCGTGCGCTCGTCCTTCTTCTCCACGAGCGAGAACGCCTCAAGCAGCTCTCTGCAGCGCTCGCGGCGGTCGCGTCGCGCCATGCCGAAGTAGCCGCCGTGATAGTCGAGCGTCTCTTCGACGGTCAGGAACCAGTCCAGGTTGAGGTCCTGCGGCGCGAGACCGACGGCAGTTCGCGCCTGCTCGTAGTCGTGGATCGCGTCGTTGCCGAAGACGCGGATCGAGCCCGAGGTGGCCGACGCAAGCCCGGTCGTGCAATGAATCAGCGTCGACTTGCCGGCGCCGTTCGGGCCGAGCAGACCGAAGAACTGCCCGGGCTCGATCGTGAGCGAGACGCCTTTGAGGGCCTCGGTGCCGGTTGGATAGCGCTTGACGAGGTCTTCGATCTGGAGCGCCATCAGTTCGTCCCATTGTACGCGGAGCGGGTTCCGGTCGCGCTACGGCAGCAGATTGACAGTCTGCTAGCGCACTAATACTCTGGCTTCTATGCTCCAGCGCGTCGCCAATCGGACGCTCGTCCCGGCGCACACCACGCTCGAGGAGCTCGGGGACCTGATCGTGCTCACCGCCAAGACGATCGTGTCGGCGATCCGGCCGCCGTACCCATACGGCGGGGAGCTCGTCGCACAGTTCCTGTTCGCCCTGAAGCTCTGCTGGTTCCCGCTGCTGGTCACGACGCTCGTCGCCGCGTACGCCGTCCCCGGGCTCCAGGCGGCGAACTTCCTGATCATCTTCGGTGCGCTCGATCGCATGGGCGGCCTCTTCGTGCTCGCCGTGATCCGCGAGTTCGCCCCGATCTTCTGCGGGATCATCGTCGCCGGCGTCGCCGGCACGGCGATCACCGCCGACCTCGGCGCGCGCAAGATCCGCGAGGAGCTCGACGCGCTGCAGGTCCTCGGCGTCGACCCGGTTAAGAATCTCGTCGTCCCGCGCTTCCTCGCGCTGATGTTCGTCACCGGTCTGTTCGACGTCTTCGCAATCGTCGCCGGCCTCGCCGGCGGCCTGCTCGCGAACGCCTTCAACGGTGGCTCGACCGGACAGTTCTTCGCGACCTTCCTCGCCAACGCCAACACCACCGACCTGTGGGGCTCGGTGCTTAAGTGCACGCTCTTCGGGGCGATCACAGCGGTCGTCTGCTGCTACAAGGGCATGACGGCATCAGGCGGTGCCGAGGGCGTGGGCCGCGCCGTCAACGAGGCGGTCGTGCTCGTGTTCTTGAGCATCGGCGCGCTCGACTACGTCTTCACGCAGACGCTGCTCGCGACGCACCCGGAGATCAACGTGATCCGCTGATGCGGAACATCAACTCGTCCGGGTAGCACCAGGACCAGTCCTCACCGGGCTCGATCGAGCGGATGATCGGATGTCCGCTCGCCTCGTGGTGCGCCGTCGCGTGGCGGTTCGGGCTGTTGTCACAGCAGCCGATCTGACCGCATGTTTGGCACATCCGCAGATGCACCCACGTCGAGCCCATCGCGAGACACTGCGGGCAGCCCGGCACCTCAGCCGGCGGCTGGAGCATCTGGATCTGGTCGAGGTGGGCGCAGCTGTCCGTCGCCATGGGACCAGCCTACCCGCCACTCCTCCTCGCATAGCGGCGTAGGCTCAGCTGCACACGTGCCCGCGCACATCGCGATCTTCGGCCCGCACCCGCTGACACGCACCCCGATCTCGCGGCGCGCCAGCTCCGCCTCCACGGCGGCGACACGGCCTGGGAGCGACGCTATATCCACGGCGTGGTCGTGCCGGATATGCGGCGTCGCGCAGACCGTCTCGATGCCGTCGCGGAGTGCCTGCAGAGCAAGCCCGGCGCTGTCGTCGAGATCGCTTGTCTACGACGGGATGATGGCGGCGTAGTACTGCCGGCGGTCAGGCGGCGCCGGCGCGCTCACGGGCCTCGGCGACCGCTCTCTCCGCCGGGCGATGCCCGATATAGGGCACAAGCGCCGAGTAGAGCAATTCGGGGAGCATCTCCACGAGCTCGTCGGCTGCGTTGCGCTGCAGCCGCGAGTAGATGATCTCGTAGATGCCGCCGACGACGACGTCGGCGGCGAGCGCCGGGACGACGATGCCCTTCGGCGCCTCCGTCCGGCCCGGCTCAAGGAAGTCGATGAACACGCGCATCGCGGCGTCGCGGCGGCTGCGCGCCTCGGGTCCGGCGGCGACGACCTCGACGATGCACATGCGCGCAAACGCGGGCTCCGCCGCGAGGTATGAGAGAAACGTCTCGAGCCCGTCGTGCACCTTCTGGGGCCACCCGTCGGCCTGTTCGTATGCCTGGCCGACAGCCGCGAGCAGCTGCTCCACCACCGTGTCGTAGGCGGCGAGAAAGCATTCCTCCTTGTCGGCGAAGTGCTCGTAGAACGTCCGCCGCGAGAGGCGCGCTCGGGCGATGATGTCGGCCACGGTCGTCGTGACGAATCCTTGCTCGGCGACGGCTTCGGCGACGGCGAGCAGCATCCGCTCGCGCTGGTTGTGCACGATGAAGCGGCGCGGGAGGCCGTGACGCCCGCGCGGGAGGCGCTCGGGCACGCGATCTGCGGCGATCGGCATCGCGCGACCATAGACGCCCTCAGGAAACATCGCCGTCCTCCTCAGCGCGTCGACGCACCTGCTCAGCCGGGGCAGCCGGGGCGGGCGGCGTCCGGCTGATCGTGCGACTCGCTGTCAGTGAAACCCCCATCGGCTCGACAGTAACCAATGCGGCGCTCGTTGACAACAAAAGACGGGCCTGTTTATAGTTTTCCAGGCGCGTGCTTGTTCCTACCGCGAGGTCTCACCTCGCATGGGAACGCCCGGTGCGAGGCTACGTGCCAGCCTTGCGCTCGACGCGGCCGGGGCGTGCGGATGGGATCCGCCCCGGCCGCGTCACACCTTGCTTGCGCGCTGAGTCAGGCCGGGACGACGCTGCGCGGCTCGCCGAGGCGGCCGCTGATGTCAGTACGGCGCAGTACGCCGATCAGGCGCCCGTCGTCCGTCACCGGCATCTGCACGAGGTCGTGCTCCATCATCGTCGTCCACGCGTCGTCGATCGACGCGTCCGCATCGACGCTCGCAATCGCCTGGAGCTGCAGCCGGCCGATCCGAACCGCGTCCGGATCGCGACGCTGCGCGACGATGCGCACGACATCTCGCTCGGACAGCATGCCGAGGACGTTGCGGTCCTCGCCACAGATCGGAAGCGCGTCGACTCCCAGGTCGGCCAGCTTGCGCGCACCCTCGAGCACCGTCTCGTACTCACTGACGCACTCACCGAGTCCGGTCACGTACTCCCGTGCCGTCTTGTACATCTGCTCCTCCTAAGTTGCGCCCCCCGAATGGCAGGTGAGGACCAACGTCGGCGTGCAACGACCTGTGCGCGGGGCGTCCCCGGCCTCGCGCGCTGCACACCGTCGCACTGCAACTGATGCGGCTGGCGCGTCCTCCTCGTAACGGGTGCTGCGGATGGGATACGTCAGCTTCCCAGCCTGACCGCTTGCGTTCAAGTGGCAACCGTCGCATGGGTCGGTACTACGACCCGGCGGCTGCGCTCACTCAGGCTGAAGGCTGAGCAGCGACAGTTCGGAGATCGCCGGTCGGGCGCCATCCGGCGGGGCTCCGACGATCCACACGAGCACGTAGCGGTACGGCTGCGTGGGCAGCTTGATCGCCGTCTCCGCCGCGGTGCCGGAGCGGCTCGCGAGGTGATCCCACCCGGGATCCGTGATCGAGGCGGGCGGGCCGCTCGTCGCGCCGTAGATCTCGATGCTCATTCCCGGCGTCGGGGTCTCCAGCACAAGCTTGCGGATCTTCTCCTTGCCGGCGAGGTCGACGTACACGCCGAGTTGCGGCGGCGCAGTCGGATCGGCAGCGGCCGGGGCCTTCCAGGCCGTGCGCGTGGATCCGTCGACGACGCGGCTGGGATCCCCGAGGTCGACGTCCGGTGCCGCGTACGGCGCGTATGCGACGGCCGCCGCGCCGAGGGCGATATCGCTGACCGCGAACTGCGGCTGTCGCGGCGTGGTGTCCCTCGTCTGCGTGCCCTGCTGGAGCGAGCCGTCGTTGGAGCTGCCGGTGCCTGTGCTGCCACCGGTCGATCCGCCGGAGCTCGACGACGAGGAACCGCCGTCGAACGACGACGTTCCTCCGCCGGTGCTCGAGCTCGAGGTGCTCGGCAGCGGCGTGCTGGGGGCGGGTGTGTACGGCGCCGGCTCTTGCGTCGCGGGCGGAAGTGCGACGGTGGGCGCCGTGGCGGGCGGTGCCTGCGCGACGGTCGTCGGCGGTGGTGGCGGCTGCTTGTCGTCCTGCAGCAGCGTGTAGCCGCCCGCGGACGCTGCACCCACGAGCACCGCCAGCGTCGTCGCGATGCCGACGGCCGGTCGCAATCCGGGACGCCGCGGGCCGGGCAGCTCGTGCCCGCAGTCGAGGCACCAGCGCTGCGGGGTGGCGGCGGGTGCGCCGCAACTCGGGCAGGCGCGCTCGCGGGGGGAATCCATACGGCAACGGTACCCGATCGGGAACACGGGATTCGCCGGCACCAGGCGCGTCTGCAAGCGGACGACACAGCTCGCCACCACGCCGATGCGCCGCATGCTTCGCTAAGCTGCCGCGCGTGATCCTCGCTGCCTCACCCGCCTTCACGTTCACGTTCGGCCTGCTCGTGACGTTCCTCGGCATCGGCGTGATCGCCAACATCCTGATCGCCTACGCGGTGATCCAGGTACTCGGCGAGCGTCAGCAGAACGAGGACCACCGCACCGGCACGCTCGACGGCTGAGGCCCCGCCGGCTTCACGGCCGGTCAGCCGCTCGAACAGGTTCTTAGAACGGAAGCTTGCTCGCGACGTCGGCGAGCCGTGGCGCTGTAGCGTCGCGCTCGGAGACGATCGGCTCGACGCCGATCGGCCACTCGATCCCGATCGCGGGGTCGTCATAGGCGATGCCGGACTCGGTCGCCGCGTCGTAATAGCTCGAGCACTTGTAGACGACGTCCGCGAGCTCGCTCGTCACGCAGAAGCCGTGCGCGAAGCCGATCGGGACGAACAGCTGGCGCATCGACTCGTCGTCGAGCACGAAGCCCTCCCAGCGGCCGAAGGTGGGGGTCTCGCGTCGCAGGTCGACGACGACGTCGAAGATCGCTCCGCGTGCGCAGCGCACGAGCTTGGCCTGGCCCGGCGCCGTCTGGAAGTGCATGCCGCGCAGCGTTCCGCGGTGCGAGCGCGAGTGGTTGTCTTGCACGAACGCCATGTCGATGCCGGCTTGCGTCCACGCGTCTTCGCGAAACGTCTCGGCGAAGAAGCCGCGGTGATCGCCGTGAACGTCCGGCTCGATCACGAGCACGCCGGCGAGGCTTGTCGGAAGGGTGCGCATCGGCCGGGCAGCATAGAGCGAGCGGCCGTCGTGCAGGAGAGCACCGGGCACACGTCGAATCCATCGCTGCCCATGAAGCGAGCCTCCGCCACCACCACCCCCGAGCCGCCGCGCCCTCACGGCCACCAGGCGCTCTCCGATTACATCACTGCCCGATTCGACGAATTCTCGCGCTCTCAGAAGGACGTCGCTCAGTACATCGTCGACCACCTCGACGAGGCCGCCTTCCAGACGGCCGAGGAGCTCGCGCGCCGCGCATCGACCTCCTCCAGCACGGTCGTGCGCTTCTCTCAGGCGCTCGGCTTCGAGGGCTTCCCCGAGCTGCAGCAGGCCGCGCGCGAGGAGTACCGCCGGCAGGCTGGCGCTGGTCAAGGAGCCGTCGGCGGCGGAGCGGTCGCAGTCGCGGCCCCGCTTTTCTCGCTCGACCAGACGGAGTACGAGACGGCGCTCGCGACCGACCACGTCAACGTTGAGGAAACCGCCCGCAAGCTCTCACGCAGAGACATGGAGGCCGCCGTCGAGGCGATCTCCACCGCCGAGCGTGTGCTGATCGCCGGCACGGATCAGATGGCGTTCTTCGCCAGCTACCTGCGCCACCTGCTGATGCTGCTCGACATCCGCGCCGAAGTCGTCGCGAGCCCCTCGCAGGAGGCGCTCGGCCGCCTCTCGCGCATCGACGAGATGACGCTCGTGATCGGCCTCTCCGCCGGCCGTCCGCATCCGCTGATCGCCCGCACGATGAAGCTCGCGCGCCATCGCAGAGCGCCGACGATCGCGATCACCGATGCGACGCTGTCGGAGGTCGCGCGACTCGCCCGCATCCGCTTGTACTACTCGTCGAACAGCCCGGCGTACGTGCGCTCGCACGTCGCCCTGCTGTCGCTGCTGCAGGGCCTCGCCTATGGGGTCTACGCGCGCGACGCACAGCAGTACGAGACGCGCATCAAAGCGTTCCGGCTCAAGTAGCGTCGACCGAAGGCAGTCGCTTGCGATTGCCGGAGGGCAAAACACACGGTGGGCGCGACTTCACTCTCGCTCGGCTACATACAACCCCTGCTGCGCGCGGCGACGCGTCCGCGCTCGTCGTAGAGCGCGCTGTCGCTCACGCCGATGCCCGCATCGCCGACGCGCGTGACCGCATCGAGCCCGACCCACTCGCCCTCGGGCAGCCGCTCGACGTAGAGCGTGAGATCGGGGTTGATGAAGACGTGCGTGGCCCACGAGACGGCCGTCGCGATCCCGTTGCCGAAGTCGCCCGCGGCGGCGAGTCGCTGGAGCGGCGACGGGTCCTCGCCGGCGATGAGCGGCGCCTGCAGTCGAAACCACGCGAACGCCGGCCCGACGTCGGCGAAGGCGCCGTTCGCGAAACGAACCTCCATGCCGTCGCGCGCGAACATCGTCGGGCCGCGCTCGAACGCCGGCATGTGGATCGGCGCGCTCGTCGCCGGTCCGCCGTGCGGAGGCGACACGCGCTCGGCCGTCGGCGCGGGCACCGCGTCGCTACGAATCCGCAGGGCGGTCGCACGTACAACCTCCTGCTCGCCGGCACGCAACGTCGCCTCGATCAGCTGCACGCGCCTGCCGGGCCGCAGGATGCGCGTGGTCAGGTCAAGCGGGGTGAGCGGGACCGGGCGCAGGAACTCATACGTGAGTCGCACGACGTCCATCGGCACGGCGCTCTCCGTCTGCTCGACGGCGCGTGCGATCAGGGCTGCGGGTGCGCCGCCGTGCTGCGCGTCGGGGTCCCATGGACCGCGTGCCAACTCGGTCGGGAGGAAGCGGCCGTGCCCCTCCGGAAGGTAGATCGCCTCACTCACGGCGGGCAAGGCTAGCCAGCCGGCAGCGTCGACGCGCCGGGGCTATATTCCAGCCCAGATGCGCGACGAGGCGACATTCACCGTCAAGGCCGGCCTGGCCGAGATGCTCAAGGGCGGCGTGATCATGGACGTGGTCACCCCGGAGCAAGCGCGAATCGCTGAGGCGGCGGGCGCGTGTGCAGTGATGGCGCTCGAGCGCGTTCCGGCCGACATTCGGCGCGACGGCGGTGTGGCGCGCATGTCCGATCCCGAGATGATCAAGGGGATCCAGGAGGCCGTCACGATCCCGGTCATGGCGAAGGCTCGCATCGGGCATTTCGCCGAGGCGCAGGTGCTCGAGGCGCTCGAGGTCGACTACATCGACGAGTCCGAGGTCCTCACGCCGGCCGACGAGGCGCACCACATCGACAAGTGGGGCTTCAAGGTGCCCTTCGTGTGCGGCGCGACCAACCTCGGCGAGGCGCTGCGGCGCATCGGCGAGGGTGCCGCGATGATCCGCTCGAAGGGGGAGGCCGGCACCGGCGACATCGTCAACGCGGTCACGCACATGCGCATGATCACCGGCCAAATCCGCCGGCTGCAAGGACTCGACGACGCCGAGCTGGCAACGGCGGCGAAGGAGCATCAGGCGCCGCTCGACCTCGTGCGCGGTGTCGCCGAGCGCGGCAAGCTTCCGGTCGTCCTCTTCTGCGCCGGTGGCATCGCGACGCCTGCCGACGCCTCGCTGATGATGCAGCTCGGCGCCGAGGGTGTGTTCGTCGGCTCGGGCATCTTCAAGAGCGAGGATCCGGAGCTGCGAGCGAAGGCGATCGTCGAGGCGACGACGCACTACGCCGACGCTGAGCGCGTCGCGGCCGCCTCCACCGGCCTCGGTACCCCGATGGTCAGCCTCGAGAGCGCCAAGCTCGAGTCCGAGCAGCTGCTCGCCCAACGCGGCTGGTAGGCCACAACGTGGACGCGCCGGTCGTCGGCATCCTCGCCCTCCAGGGTGACTTTGCGGCGCATGCGCGCATGCTGTGCGAGCTGGGCGCTGATCCACGCGAGGTGCGCGTGCCGGCCGATCTCGACGGGCTCGACGGGCTGGTGATTCCCGGTGGGGAGTCGACGACGATGACCCTCGGGATCGAGCGCGAGGGGCTCGCCGAGCCGCTGCGTGAGCTCGCCGAGTCCGGCACGCCGCTGTTCGGCACGTGTGCCGGGCTGATCATGCTCGACCGCAATCACCTCGGCCTGATGGACATGCGCGCGCAGCGCAATGCCTTCGGCCGCCAGGTGCGCTCGTTCGAGGCCGACCTCGACGTTGTCGGGATCGATGGGCCGCCCGTACGTGCGATCTTCATCCGCGCGCCGTGGGTCGCCGAGCATGGGGAGGGGGTGGAGGTGCTCGCGGCCGTCGAGGGCCATCCAGTCGCCGTCCGCGAAGGCGATCGACTGGCGATCGCGTTCCATCCCGAGCTCAGCCGCGAGACACGGCTGCACGCGCGCTTCCTCGAGCTCGTGCGGGCCCGGTCCGCAGCCAGTCGATAGAAGGCTCGCCGTCCGGTCGCCGCAAGCGGCCGACTCGGGGTTTCGCCGTCCGGTCGCCGCAAGCGGCCGACTCGGGGTTTCGCCGTCCGGTCGCCGCAAGCGGCCGACTCGGGGTTTCGCCGTCCGGTCGCCGCAAGCGGCGACCTTCCGGCGACGTCACTAGACGCGCTGGCGTTCGCGGTCGCGCACGTAGCGGCGAAACGCACGCTCGAAGGCGTCCCAGTCAGGCGGTGGCGGCTTTGGTCTGCGTCCGCCGCCACCCCCTCCCCCGTCGTCGCCGTCGTCGTCGGCCGGCGGCGCATCGCCGCGACTGAGCCACCCTGCCGTGCACACGAGCTCGCCTGCGAGCGCAAGCGTGAGCATCCCCAGGACGGTCGCTCCGGCAGTGAGGGCGGCCACCGCCGCCAGGTAGCCCCCCGTGCTGAGCGCCAGCACGGTGCTGCGCACCGCGAGGCTGACTCGCCGCCGCGGTGGTGGGCCGAGATAGGCAACCCCGACCGATGCGAGCAGCAACACGGCGAGCGTGACCTTCGGCGCGAGAGCCATCGAGAAGCATGTACCCGGATTGTGCGCCCGACGCAACCGCATGCTCCGCGTCCACAATGTCCAGGTCGAGCGCCGGAGGAAGCGGCCTCAACGTCTGAGACGCGCACGTTTACGCAGCCAACTGTCCAAACCCACAGACGGCGGCCAGTTTTGAACGCGAAAGAGCTCTTGAGCAATAGCACGCACTTGAGCAACGCAAGCGCAGCACCTATCGCACATTCCGAGCCGCTGGCTTTGCAACAGAACTAAGTGGACACTGCCGCAGGAGTCATGGTAGTTTCCCAATCAGAGCCGGTGCGCTGCAGACCTTGTCTGGGGTTGTTGAACGGGGTCTGGGGCGGTGTCGAAGGATGGTGCCGCCGGTGGTTCGCCGGGAGCCGAGAGAGGGGACCAGTGATGGCTCGATCCGACGTGTCGGGAATTCGACGGCGGCGACAGTGGTCGCCGGACGCGCGAGCCCTCGGCGTCGTCGGAGATCGCTGGATCCTCCTGATCGCACGCGAGCTGGCCTTCGGCGCGCTGCGCCTCTCAGAGCTGCAGCGGACCTTCCCCGGGATGTCGACCGGAGCGCTCGAGCAGCGCCTCAATCGCATGACGTCGGAAGGGCTTGTGGTGCGCCACCGCTATGCGGAGGTGCCGCCACGCGTCGAATTCGAGTTGACCGATGCCGGCCGTGACATGCTGTCGATCCTTGCGCCGATGGTCCAGTGGGCGCTGCGCTGGGCATGGTCGGCGCCGCAGCCGGACGAGTGGGTCGACGTGACGGCGATGTTCCGGCTCGCCGGGTGCGTCGTCACCCCGCCGGTCGACGCGACCGCAGAGGTCGAGCTGATCGTCGAGGACGAGCAGGGCGTCGCGCTCGACCTCTACACGCTGCGGATGGCGGGAGGGGTTGCGAGCGTCGTGCATCGATCGGCCGAGCATGCCGACGCCGTCATCACGGGCACGTCAAGCGCCTGGGCACAGGCGCTCGGGCCGACACACACCATCGAGCAGCTGCGCATCGGCGGAAACCGCCGCGCAGCCGAGATCTTCCTCGACGGCTTCCGGCCGCTGCCGGAACGAGCGCACTAGCGGGAGGCGCGACCGACTTCGCTTGGGGGACGGGCGCGGGGGTTGGGGGACCCCCGCGCCACGCTTCAGGGGGACAGGCGCGGGGGTTGGGGGACCCCCGCGCCGGCGCCCCTGTGACGTCGCCCGCAGGCAGTCGCTTGCGATTGCCGGAGGGCGAAACGCGCCATACTCGCGACATGCGCATCGCCGTCGCCGCCGACGAGCTGACCGGCGTCGCCGAGCTCGTCCCAGAGGCGCTCCGTGCACGGGGTCACGAGCCGCTGCCGCACGGCGCACTCGCGCCCGGTGAGCGCAGCGAGTGGGCGTGGGCGAGCGAGCAGGCGGCACGCGACGTCGCGGACGGCCGGACGCAGCAGGCGATCGTCTGCTGCTGGACGGGCACCGGCGCCTCGATCGCTGCCAATAAGGTCTGCGGCGTGCGGGCAGCGCTCTGCGCCGACGCGGAGACAGCAGCGGGAGCACGGCGCTGGAACGACGCGAACGTACTCGCACTGAGCCTCCGCACGACCTCCGCCGCTCAGCTGGAGGAGATCCTCGACGCCTGGTTCGCGGCCGCTCCGAGCGAGGAACCGGACGACGCTGCGAACATCGCGCACCTGGACCGCCTGGAGCGGGGCTAGATGGTTGGATCCACGAGATTCGTGGATGCGATGGGCTGCGAGATCGTGGGATCAACCATCTAGACTCGACCCTCGTGGCCGGCGACCCTCGCGAATGCCCTCACCGCCTCTGCGACGGCAGCGGCATGGTCGTCGATCTCGAGGCGAACACGACCTACCGCTGTCGCTGCTGGCCCGAGCACGTCTCGCGGCGGCGCGCGAGACGCCTTTCGCGCGAGGTCCCTCAACGCTTTCGCAACCTCTCCTTCGAGCGCGAGCCGATCCCCTCGATCGCACGCGACGCGCCCGAGGTGGTGCGCGCGGTGCACCGCTACTGCGACCGTGTCGACGAGATGCTCGACCGCGGGGAGGGGATGTGGTTCCTCGGCAGCCCCGGCACCGGGAAGAGCCACCTCGCCTACCTGATCTCCCAGCAGGCGCTTGCCGCCGGGCGATCGGTCGCGATCTACACCGGGCCGCGTCTGCTCGACGAGATCCGCCGCACGTACGGCGATGACGACTCCGGCTCGACGCTCGACCTGATCGATCGCCTCACGAGCGTCGAGCTGCTGCACATCGAGGATCTCGCGGTCGCGCGGCCGACCGACTGGGTGCTCGAGCAGCTCTACAACATCATCAACGGGCGCTACGAGAACGAGCGCTCGATCGTCTTCACATGCGACCTCACGGCCGACGATCCCGACGCGAACCCGCGCGACCCGGCGTCGCTCGCGAACCACATCACGCAACGCAACTTCTCCCGCCTGATGGAGATGTGCGGCGATCCGCTCGTACTCACCGGCACCGACAACCGCCGTATGCAGGTGCGGCGGCCGGCGTATGACGAGGTTGCGTAGCCCAGGCCGCCAGGTCCCGGGCGGGTGGTCGCAGGCCGCTTTCGGGCTCCTGAGATACTCGGTCCTGTGACCGACGCCCAGAACCTCCGGCCAGACGACGAGCCGACCCGCACACCCGACGAGGAGCTGCTGGTCGGTCCACCGGAGGTCGCCACCGATCCGATGCGCATCCAGCGCATGCGGCGCGAGCTGGAGATCGGCTTTGCGGCGCTCGCCGACGTCGAGCGCGGCGTCACAGTCTTCGGCTCTGCGCGCACGCACCCCGACGACCCCGAGTACCACCAAGCCGTCGAGGTCGCGAGACGTCTTGGGCTCGCCGGCTACGCGATCATCACCGGCGGAGGCAGTGGCATCATGGCGGCCGCGAACGAGGGCGCTCGCGACGTGGGCGCGCTGTCAGTCGGCCTCGCGATCGACCTGCCGTTCGAGGAGCCTGAGAACCCCTACATCGACCGTCCGCTGCACTTCCACTACTTCTTCACGCGGAAGGTCATGTTCGTCCGCTACGCCTCCGCCTTCGTCGTCTTCCCCGGCGGTTTCGGCACGCTGGACGAGCTGTTCGAGGCGCTCACGCTGATCCAGACGCGCAAGATCCGCGGTTTCCCGCTCGTGCTGGTGGGCAGCGACTACTGGACGCCGTTGGTCGCCTGGCTGCGCGAGCATGTACTGAGGGCCGGCAAGATCTCCGCGACCGACCTCGAACTGTTCGCGATCGTCGACGACACCGATGAGATCGTGCGGATCGTGACCGAAGCGACCGAGCGCCGCACCGCTCGACGCCCCGCTTGAGCTAGCGCCGCGCCTCGATCGCCGTCACGCCGCCGAGCACGCTCTGCAGCCAGCCGCCGGGCGTCGGCAGGTCGAGCAGGTGGTCGATGCGGTCGGCCTGAAGCCCAAGCTCGCGCAAGCGCTCCATCAGCGTCTGCGGCGGGATCAGCACGCGGTGGCGCGGGACGCCCGGCGCGATGAACCGTTCGCCGATCGCGCGCGCCTGCAGGCGCGTCGGGCTCGGCTGCGCGATCGCGAGCAGGCCGCCGGGCTTCAGCAGCGCTGCGGCATGGTCGAGTGCGACGCCGGGGGCCCGCAGGCGCCCGAGCGACTGCCAGAAGACGATTGCCGCGTAGCGTCCTCCGAGTTCCGTGATCTCCGCGTGCTGGACGCCGGCGCGCGTCGTCTCCTCCGAGCGCCCGGAGACGATCCCGGTCGTGAGGCGACCGGTGGCACGGAGCGCGTCGAGGAGCATGCCGTCGCCGCTGCTGACGTCAAGCACCGGACCGGGCGGCGCGACGCGCGCGATGCGCGATGCGAGGCGCCGGCGCGCACGCCGGCGCGCGGCCTCGCCCAGGGTGCAGATGCGGTGCGTGCCGCGCGCCTGCACGGCTGGGAGCAGCGGAACCCGCACGAGCTCGCGCTCGGCGGGCCAATCCAGCGCGGTGGTCGCACCGCAGTGATCGCAGCGCAACTGGCCGAACGCGCGCAACGGACCGTGGGCGAGCGGCTGCTCGCACCAGGCGCACGTCGGGACCGTGCGTATCGCGTCGGGGGGACCCGCGATCACAACGTTTGACGGTACCCGCCAGATATGGGATGCGCGCCGCTTACGAAGCGACTGACGCAAAGCGCACGACGCCTGCGTCGTCGTGCTCGGTGACCTTGCCGTCGACCTGCAGCAGGTCGAGGTGGCCGAGCACCTCGGACAGCGTCAGGAAGGCCTGCGTGACGGCGACGTTGCCCCACATCCGCTGCGCGAGCTCATGGGCGGAGAGCGGACCGTCGTCCAGCAGGCGGTGGATCTTGCGAGCGCGACGTTCGGTCAAGCCGAAGCGCTCGTCGATCAGCGCACGGTGATCCGTGACCGGCTCGCCGTGGCCGGACAGCACGATGCGGGCCGGCAGCGCGCGCGTCTGCGTGAGCGACGCGATGTAGGTGCGCAGTGCCTGCGGGCGTCCGACGCCCTCGGCGACCGCGTCCGGCCGCTCGTCGAGCGGACGCGCGACCAGCGGGTTCGACGAGATGTGCTTGATGAGGTGGTCGCCGCCGAGCAGGAGCTCACTGCGTTCGTCCCAGAAGACCGTGTCGGACGGGCTGTGGCCGGGGCGGTGCTGAACTGCGAAGGTGCGATCGCGCAGCGTCAGCTGCGTCCCGTCCGGGAGTGGCTGCGTAACCGGCGCACCGCTGCCCCAGCCCCGGAAGGCAGAGGAGACGGAGCGCAGCGCCTGGGTCACCTCGGCGGGAATGCCGTGGCGCAGCATCAGCGCGACGGCGAACTCGTCGTCGAGCTCCGCGGCACGGCGGAAGTCGCCGAGATAGGTCTGCAGCCGATCGAGCGCGGCGACCTCGGCGCCGGAGCGGCGCGCCAGCACCTCCAGCAGGCCGATGTGGTCGATGTGCTGATGGGTGACGACGATCAGCCCGAGGTCCTCGATGCGATGTCCGCGGTCGGCGAGCGCCTGCTGAAGCTCGTCGAGCGCCTTGCCCGAGTTGGGCCCCGTGTCGACCAGCGTCAGCGGGTCGTCCTCGATCAGGTAACAGTTGACGCGGCCGACGAGGAACGGCGTGGGGAGCGGGATGCAGTGGATGCCGATGCCCGCTGCCTCGGAGAGCGCGTCATGTGGCGTCAGCCCGGCCTCGGCGGCGTCGGACACGACGTCAGCCGCGGATCAGCGCGAGCACCTCATCGCGCCGGCGCTCCATGTCCGCGTGCGAGACGAGCGACTCGAGGCAGAGGCGCAGCAGCGGCTCGGTGTTCGACGGCCGCACGTTGAAGTGCCAGTCGTCGTAGTCGACGGAGACGCCGTCGAGGTGGTCGATCTCGGCGTCGCCGTAGCGCGCCTCGATTTCCGCCATCTTCGACTGCTGATCGGCGACCTCCGAGTTGATCTCGCCGGAGATGAAATATCTGGCGCGCAGCGAGGCGAGCAGCTCGCTCAGCTTCACGCCCTTCTTCGACAGCAGCTCGAGGATCAGCAGCGCCGGAAGTGTGCCGGAATCCGCGTTGTAGAACTGGTGGAAGTAGTAGTGGCCGGAGACCTCGCCGCCGAATGCCGCTCCGGTCGCGCGCATGCGCGTCTTGAAGAACGCGTGGCCGACGCGGTTCACGAGCGCGATTCCGCCGGCAGCCTCGACCGTGTCGCGCACGGCGCGGCTGGCGCGAACGTCGTACAGGACGGTCGCACCGGGCTCCTTGACGAGCAGCGCCTCCGCGAGCAGCGCAGTGAGGAAGTCGCCGTCGACGAACTCGCCCGTGTCGTCGATGAAGAAGCAGCGGTCCGCGTCACCGTCCCAAGCGATCCCCAGATCTGCGCCCTCCTCGACGACCTTGCGCATGATGAACTCGCGGTTCTCCGGCAGCAGTGGGTTCGGCTCGTGGTCGGGGAAGTTGCCGTCGGGGGTCCAGTAGGCGGTCACGAGATCGAGACCGAGCTGCTCCAGCAGCGGGCCGATCATCGGACCGGCCATGCCGTTGCCGCCGTCGACGACGACCTTCAGCGGCTTGATCGCGCTGGTGTCGACGAGCGCGAGCGCCGTCTCGTGGAAGGGCGCGTACAGGTCGAGCTGCTCGACGGAGCCAGACCCGGCCGCCGGCGAGTCCGGGATCCCCGCCTCGATCAGCTTGCGGATGTCCTGGATGCCCTCGTCGCCCGACAGCGCGAGCGCGCCCTCGCGCACGAGCTTCGCGCCCGTGTACGCCTTCGGATTGTGCGAAGCGGTGCACATCAGCCCGCCGTCCAGCTCGCGCGAGCCGACGAGCCAGTAGAGCATCTCGGTGCCCACCATTCCCGCGTCGAGGACGGCGACGCCCTCGGCGACCAAGCCGTCGCGGTAGCGGCCCGCCAGCTCGGGCGCCGTCAGGCGCATGTCGCGCCCGACGCCGACGCGCAGGTCGCCGATCGGCTTGCCGGACAGCTGAGAGAGGACGTGCGCGAAGGCGCGGCCGATCAGCTCGGCGACGTCGCCGTCGATGTCCTGTCCCGCGATACCGCGGATGTCGTAGGCCTTGAAGATGGCGGGGGATACGGTGGGCATGGCCGCGCATCCTACGCGGCGCCGACGCGCGAGGGCTCGCACGGCGCCGCTGCCAGATCCCTTTGGCAAGATCCGCGCCATGGACCCGCGCGAGCTCACCGTCGTGATCCTCTGCGGCGGACGCGGCACGCGGCTGCAGGAGCGCACCCAGTCGATCCCGAAGCCGCTCGTGGAGATCGGCGGTCGCCCGATTGTGTGGCACGTGATCCAGATCTACGCCGCGCAGGGCTTCCGTCGCTTCCTGCTCTGTACCGGCTACAAGGGCGAGCTGGTCGCACAGTTCGCAAGCGGTGAACGCTGGCCCGACGGCGTTCTCGTCGAGTGCCTCGCGACCGGCCTCGACACCCCCACCGGCGGGCGCGTGCTCGCCGCCGCACGTGAGCTGGGCGACCGGCCGTTCTGTGCCACCTACGCCGACGGCGTCGCCGACATCGACCTGCACGCGCTGCTTGCCGCGCACGGCGCGCACGGCGACCTGGCGACGGTGACGGTCGTGAGGCCCGAGCTGCAGTTCGGCGTCGCCCAGATCGCCGACGACGGCCGGGTGGCCGGCTTCCAGGAGAAGCCGCGTGCGCAGCAGTGGGCCAACGGCGGCTTCTTCGTCTTCGAGTCCGGCGTGGCCGGCTACCTGTCTGAGGACAGCGTCCTGGAGCGCGAACCGCTGGAGCGACTCGCAGCCGACGGACAGCTGCACGCATTCCGCCACGAGGGCTTCTGGGACTGCATGGACACATACAAGGACGCGGTCCTGCTGAACGACCTGTGGGCGCAGGGACTGGCGCCGTGGAAAGTGCGCATCCCGGCATGAGCCGCGTCGTCTTCGTCACCGGCGCCTACGGGCTGCTCGGCGCGTGGCTCACGCGGGCGCTCGTGCAGCGCGGCGACCGCGTCGTCGTCCTGCAGCGCGACCGCGCGCCGCGCTCGGCGCTGCTGCTCGACGGCATCGAGAACGCGCTCGACGTCGTCCATGGCGACCTGAACGAGCCCGGTCTCGTCGCGCGGGCGCTCGGCGAGTACGCGGTCGACACGGTCTTCCACCTCGCTGCGCAGACGATCGTCGGGACCGCGAACCGCTCGCCGCTTGCGACGTTCGAGTCCAACATCCGCGGCACGTGGACCCTGCTGGAGGCGTGCCGGCTGCACGGCGCCGAGCGCATCGTCGTGGCCGCGTCCGACAAGGCCTACGGGGCGAGCGCGACACTGCCCTACCGCGAGGACATGCCGCTCGATCCGCGCTACCCCTACGACGTCAGCAAAGCGGCGACGGACATGATCGCGCGCTCCTACTGGCACACGTTCGGGCTGCCGGTGGCGGTCACGCGTTTCGCGAACCTCTACGGCGGTGGCGATCTGAACCGCTCGCGCCTGATCCCCGAGGCAATCGGTGCCGCGCTCGTCGGGCGCGCGCCGGTCATCCGCTCCGACGGCAGCCCCGAGCGCGACTTCCTCTACGTCGAGGATGCGGTGGAGGCGTACCTGCATCTCGCCGAAGCGCTCGACCGCGACGATGCCCGCGGGGAGGCGTTCAACGCCGGCGGCGGCCAGCCGCACGCCGTGCGCGACGTCGTCGCACGCATCTGTGCGATCGCCGGCACAGACGTCGAGCCCGACGTGCGCGGCAGCGGCACGCCCGACGGCGAGATCGATCGCCAGTACGTCGACGCGACGAAGCTGCGCAGCCTGACGGGCTGGGAGCCGTGCATCGATCTCGACGAGGGCCTCGCCCGCACGATCGAGTGGTACCGCAGCCATCCGCAGGCGCTCGCCTGAGCGGCACTACGCGGCGACGCGGCCGGCCGCCCGCTTCGTAGACTCCAGCCCATGGCTGGACATTCCAAGTGGGCGGGGATCAAGCACAAGAAGGCGATCGTCGACGCCAGACGCGGCGCAGCATTCACGAAGCTCGCACGCGCGATCACCGTCGCGGCGAAGGAGGGCGGCGGCGATCCGGAGACAAACGCGGCACTCGGAAACGCCGTCCAGAAGGCGAAGGACGCCTCGATGCCGAAGGACAACATCGAGCGCGCAATCGCGAAGGGCACCGGCGAGGGCGCGGACGCCGACGCGATCGAGTCGATCGTCTACGAGGGCTACGGCCCCGGCGGCGTCGCACTCCTGATCGAGGCGCTGACCGACAACCGCAACCGCACCGGCTCCGACGTACGCCACATTCTCTCCAAGCACGGCGGCAGCCTCGGCGAGCCCGGCTCTGTCGCCTATCTGTTCGACAAGCTCGGCGTCGTGACGGTCGACGCGGAGCGCTGGAGCGAGGACGACCTGATCGTCGCGATCGACGCCGGCGCCGAGGACATCGCCCAGGACGAGGACGTCTTCGAGGTGCTCGCGCAGCCGGCCGACCTCGCCGCCGTGCGCGCCGCGATCGAGCAGGCGGGGATCGAGATCGGCACGGCCGAGGTCACGCAGCGCCCGAAGACGCGCGTCACGCTCGACGAGCAGCACGCGGGCAGTCTGCTGCGCCTGCTCGATGCGCTCGAAGACAACGACGACGTCAACGCGGTCCACGCGAACTTCGACGTCGACGCCGAGCTGCTCGAGAAGCTGGCCGGCTGACGCCGCGATGCGTGCGGCGATCGCGCTGGTCGCCGCGTGCCTCGCGCTCGCCGCGCTGACCCTGCTGGCGCCCTCAAGCCCGAGCTACGACCCGTTCGCCTGGATCGTGTGGGGCCGCGAGCTGATGCCCGGCGCCGGAGGCGAGCCGTTCGTTCTCGCGGGTGGCCCGTCGTGGAAGCCACTGCCGGTCCTCTTCACGACGCCGTTCTCGCTGGCCGGCGACGCCGCCCCGGCACTGTGGCTGCTCGTCGCACGGGCCGGGCTGCTGCTCGCGCTGGCCGGCGCGTTTGCGCTCGGGCGGCGCCTCGGCGGCGCGCTTGCCGGTGTCGTCGCCGCGATCGCGCTGCTGTTGCTCGCCGACGTCGTCTCACTCGCCTGGCGGGGCGCCTCCGAGCCGCTGCTGATCGCCGCACTGCTGTGGGCGTTCGAGCGCGAGCTCGCCGGCCGGCGCACGCTCGCGTTCGGGCTCGGCGTCGCCGCTGCGCTCATCCGCCCGGAGCTCACGCTGTTCCTCACGATCTATGCGCTGTGGCGCTGGCGCACGGCGGCCTCGAGCGAGCGTGTCGTGCTGATCCTCGGCGTCGCATCGGTCGTGGTGCTGTGGATCGGCGTTCCAGCGCTTGCCGGAGACCCCTTCGCCGCCAGCTCCACGGCACGCAACCCGAGCACGCGCACATCGGCCGGGAGCGCGCTGCGCGGCGAGCTCGGCCTCACGCTCGCGATCGTCTGGGTGCTCGCGTGCGTGGGCGTCGCACTGCGTCCTCGTGTCCCGGCTGTGCGTGCGCTGGCGCTGAGCGCCATCGCCTGGCTGACGCTGCTCGCGGCGATGGCAGCGGCCGGCTACGCCAGCCCTGCGCGCTACGGGATGCCGGCCGCCGCCTGCGCGTGCGTGCTCGCCGGCGTCGGGGCCGCGGCGCTCGCACAGCGCGTGCACGAAGCCGGGGCTCCGCGCAGCGTCTCGACGAATGCCGGATCCGCGCGTGCCGGCCGGCTCGCGCTGGCGCTGCTGCTCGCCGTCGCGCTCGCGGTCCCCGCGGCCGGCCGCCTGGCACGTCTTGACGACCAGGTCCGCGAGGGGACCGCCGTCGCACACGCCCACCACGATCTGCGCGCGGCCGTCGCCGGCTCGGGCGGCGAGGTCGCGATGGGGCGCTGTGCACTCGCCGGCTGGATCGCCGTCAACCACACGATCGGGTCGGCGCTCGCGTGGGAGCTGCAGGTGAGCCTCGACCGCGTCGCGCGCACGATGAGCCAACCCGGCCTGCTCGTTCGCGCTCCGCGCAGCGCTGCCACCGGCGGCCCGCCCGCGGTGACGCTCGACGCACCGGTGCGCAGTGCGCCGGTCGCCCACGCAGGCCCGTGGGACGTGCTCGCGGTGCGGTCGGCCGGCACGCCGCTCCCGCACGCCTGCGAGCGCCGGAAGGCGTCCGGCTCTGCGCGCAGAATCCCGAACATATGATCGTCCTCGGCATCGACCCGGGCACCGCCAGCACGGGGTATGGCGTCGTCGTGCAGCGCAACGGCCGCCTGCTCGCGCTCGACGGCGGGGTCATCGAGACGCCGGCGGGCCTGCCGCTCGAGCGGCGCCTCACGACGATCCACGCACGCATCGGCGAGCTGATCGACGAACACGAGCCGCTCGCCGTCTCGATCGAGGACCTCTACTTCGGCGCCAACGCGCGCTCGGCACTCGCGGTCGGCCAGGCGCGCGGGGTGGTGCTGCTCGCCGCCGGCCAGCGCGGCCTGCCGTGCGGCTCCTACACCCCCCAGCAGGTCAAGAGCGCGGTCTGCGGCTCGGGTCGCGCCGAGAAGTCGCAGGTCCAGCAGATGGTGCAACGCCTGCTCGCACTGCCAGAGCTGCCACAGCCCGACCACGCCGCCGACGCGCTCGCCGTCGCGATCTGCCATCTCAACCGCGCGCCGCTCGCGGCCGCCGCGGCCGTGACGTCGCCCGTAGGCGGGCGGCTTGCGTCCGCCGGAGGGCGAAACCCATGATCGCGCTCGTGCGCGGCGAGGTCGCCGGCCGCCGCCCCTCCCCGCCAAGCGGGGGAGAAGTCGTCGTCGACGTCTCCGGCGTCGGCTACCGCTTGGCGGTGTCCTCAGAGACGCTCAAGCACGTTCCCGCGGCCGGGAAGCCGGTCACGCTGCACAGCCACCTGATCGTGCGCGACGACGCGCTGCAGCTCTATGGCTTCGCGACCGAGGAGGAGCGCGACCTCTTCCTGATGCTGCTCGGCGTGCAGTCGGTCGGGCCGAAGGTGGCGCTCGCCGTCCTCTCCGGCGGTTCGCCACGCGAGCTGATCGGCGCGCTCGCAGCCGGCGACGCCGCCCGCTTCCAAGCGGTCCCGGGGATCGGCAAGCGCACCGCCGAGCGGATCATCGTCGAGCTGCGCGAGAAGGCCGGCGTGACGCTGCCGGACGACGGCGAGATCCGCGTCTCGGTAGGCGACGACCCGCGCTCGCTCGCTCGCATGGGCCTGCTGGAGCTCGGCTACAGCAGCCAGGAGGCCGACCAGCTGCTCGACGGCGCTGCCGGCGACACAGCCGAGGACCTGATTGCCCACGCCTTGCGGACTGCGCGCTCTTGACGTCCGCGCCGCGCATCCAGACGCCGGACGTCTTGCCTGAGGACGAGCTCGACCGCTCGCTGCGTCCGCGTCGACTCGATGACTTCGTAGGGCAGGCGTCGGTGCGCGAGCAGCTCGCCGTCTCGATCGAGGCCGCCGCCGCGCGCGGCGACGCGCTCGACCACGTGCTGCTCGCCGGGCCGCCCGGCCTCGGCAAGACCTCGCTCGCGCAGATCGTCGCGGCCGAGCTCGGCGTCCCGTTCGTTCAGACAGCCGGCCCTGCGCTGGAGCGCAAGGGCGACGTCGCCGCCTTCCTGACGGCGCTCGAGCCGCGCGCGGTCTTCTTCGTCGACGAGATCCACCGCCTCCCGCGCGCGCTGGAGGAGACGTTCTACCCGGCGATGGAGGACGGCCAGCTGCCGATCACCGTCGGCCAGGGCGCCGGCGCGCGGGTCGTGACGCTCGACCTGCCGCCGTTCACGCTCGTCGGTGCGACCACACGCGCCGGACTGCTGACGACGCCGCTGCGGGACCGCTTCGGCATCCAACACCGACTCGAGCACTACGACGCCGTCCACCTGGCGCAAATCGTGCGGCGCTCTGCGGCGTTGCTGCAGATCGCCGTGGAGGAGGAGGGCGCGCACGCGATCGCCGCCCGCAGCCGCGGCACACCGCGTGTCGCCAACCGGCTGCTGAAGCGTGTCCGCGACTATGCCGAGGTGCGGGGCGACGGCACCGTCACGGCCGCCGTCGCCGGGCATGCGCTGGATCTGCTCGAGGTCGATCACGAAGGGCTCGACCGACTCGACCGCGAGCTGCTGCGCGCCATCTGCGAACTGTTCGGCGGCGGCCCCGTCGGCCTCTCCACGCTCGCCGTCGCAGTCGGCGAGGAGCAGGACACCGTCGAGGACGTCTACGAGCCCTACCTGCTCCAACGGGGCTTCATCGAGCGCACGCCGCGCGGCCGTGCAGCCACGCGCCGCGCATGGCTGCACCTCGGTCTCGAGCCCCCGGCCGAGAGCGCCCAGCTGTTCGACTGAGGGCCTCCGAGGGCCGATCATCTCGGCGCTTGCCGCCCGACGAGCCGCCGCCGGCCGATCCGCGCGAAGGCGAAATTCGCGGCGGTTCGGCAGGTCGCGGTTCCTTATCCGCGCTTCATGCCCAGGCTCGTATGCTGTGCCGGGATGGCGCACCTCTTCATCTGCCCGAACTGCGGCGCGCGCACGACCGCAACCGATCGCACTGCCGGCTTCCGCCGCGAGCCGAAGGGCTGCGCCAGATGCGGCTTCGGCTTCCTCTTCGAGCTGCTCGACGACTACTACCCGGCGCCCGACGCCGCCTTCTTTGTGTGCGACCGCGAGGGTCGCGTGATCGGCTGCGGCCGCGGCTCGTTCGAGCTGACCGGCCTCGACGACGAGCGCGTCATCGGCCGCTCCGTGCGCGAGGTGCTCGGCCTCGACTTCGGCGGGGACGGCCAGGACGTCGTCGGCACCGTGCTCGAGTGGGGCGTGCGCGCGCTAAACAAGCCGGTGACCGTCAACGCCGAGGGAGATCTTCCGGCACAGGCCGTCGCCGATCTGTTCCCCGCCTACGACGACGACGGCGGTCTGCTGCTCGTGCTCACGCCCGCGAAGTAGGATCGGCACGCCATGACCGATCGTCGCCGCAACGGCCTCATCCTGCTCCTCGTCGCCGGCTTGCTCGCCGCCTCGTTGCTGGTCATCGCGATCAAGCCGACGCGGCTCGGCCTCGACCTCAAGGGCGGCGTCGAGCTCGTCTACCAGGGCGAGCCGACCCCGCAGGTACCGACGGTCACCCCGGAAGCGCTCGATCGGGCGCTCGACATCATCCGCTCGCGCGTCGACCAGCTCGGCGTCGGCGAGCCCGAGATCCAGCGCTCGGGCAGAGATCAGCTCTCGGTCGGGCTGCCCGACGTCCAGAACATCAAACGTGCGCAGGAGCAGGTCGGCACACCCGCGCAGCTGTACTTCTACGACTGGGAGAGAAACGCGATCACGCCCGACGGCAGAACGGTCGCCCCGCTTCTGCCTGCGCAGGATCCCGACGCACAGCGCATCAGCCAGGCTGCGGGCGACCCGAGCCAAGGCCAGCCGCTCTACGACGCCGTCAAGCTCGCCTCGAGACAGACACCAGCCGCGAGCGACAGAGGTGCCTCGCGACGCGGCTCCGCGTACTACCTGTTCGACAGAGAGCACCGCTACCTCGCCGGGCCCGAGCGCCTGAGAGAAGACCTGCTGTCGGCGATCGACAGAACGAGCCTGCCGGCCGACAGCCAGGTGCTCACCGTCCCGCAGGGCTACGTCGTGCTGCAGGCGGCCGCGGCGACCGCGAACGACAGAGTGCCGATCGACGATCCGACGGCGCGCTTCTACGTGCTGCGCGATCAGGTCGCGCTGTCGGGCAGGGACATCAAGGATCCGCAGCAGGGCTTCAACGAAACGAACAGCCCTGACGTCGAGTTCAGATTCACCGACGCGGGCAAGAACGCGTTCCACGACGTCACCCGCGCGATCTCGCAACGCGGCACGACGCTCACATTGCCGGGCGTCAATCCGCAGACCGTGCTCCAGCACTTCGCCGTGGCGCTCGACGGCAGACTGATCTCGGTCGCCTCGATCGACCCGCAACGGCTGCCGGACGGCATCGACGGCGAGAACGGCGCGGTGATCGAGGGCGGCTTCACGATCCAGAGCGCCCAGGACCTCGCGAACCTGATCCAGCTCGGCGCACTCCCGATCGGCCTGAAGCTGATCTCGCAGTCGCAGGTCTCGGCGACGCTCGGCAAGCAGGCGCTGCACGAGGGTCTGATCGCGGGCGCGGTCGGCCTGCTCGTCGTGGCGATCTTCCTGATCGTCTTCTACCGGATGCTCGGCGTGATCGCGACCGCCGCACTCGGGATCTACGCGATCTACTTCTTCGCGCTGATCAAACTGGTCCCGATCACCTTGACGCTGCCGGGACTCGCCGGCCTGATCCTCACGATCGGCGTCGCGGCGGACGCGAACATCGTCATCTTCGAGCGCGTCAAAGAGGAGCTGCGCGCGGGCAAGTCCGTGCCGGTCGCGATCACCACGGGCTACAGAAAGGGCCTTACGGCGATCATCGATGCGAACGTCGTGACGGTGATGACGGCGTTCATCCTCTTCATGCTCGCGACCGCGGGCGTGAAGGGCTTCGCCTTCACGCTCGGCGTCGGCACGCTCGTCTCGCTGTTCACCGCCGTGATGGCGACGCAGGCGATACTCGCCACGCTCGGTCGCAGCCGCGTCTTCTCCAACCCAGCGGCGGTTGGAGCGCACGTCGCCGGCGCGCGCTGGCGCTTCGACTTCATGGGCGCATCGAAATGGTTCTTCTCGATGTCCGGCGTGATCCTGCTGATCGGAGCACTGTCGATCGGCGGCAAGGGCCTCAACTTCGGCATCGACTTCACGTCCGGCACGCGCATCACGACGGCGATGGCACAGTCGGCGGGCGAGACGGAGCTCCGCTCGCTGCTCGAGGAGAACGGGATCAGCGACGCGAAGATCCAGCGCGTCGACAACCCGGACCTCGGCAGAAACGTCGTGCAGATCTCGACCGAGCAGTTGCAGCCCACCAAGGTCCAAGCGCTGGAGGCGAGACTCGACCAGGCCTTCGGCGGCACGTCGAACTTCTCCAGCACCTCGGTCGGCCCGACCTTCGGCGAGACCGTGGCGAACAACGCGATCATCGCGATCATCGCCTCGCTGCTGGTGATCTCGGCGTATATCGCGCTGCGCTTCCAGTGGAAGTTCGCCGTCCCGGTGCTGATCGCACTGATGCACGACCTGCTGATCACCGGCGGCATCTACTCGCTGACGGGCCGGGAGGTGACGTCGGCGACCGTGGCCGCGCTGCTCACCATCCTGGGCTACTCGCTCTACGACACGATCATCGTGTTCGACCGCATCCGCGAGAACATGCCGCGAATGCCGCGAGCTGCGTTCTCGCAAATCGCGAACCGCTCGATGTCAGAGGTCCTCACCCGCTCGCTCGCGACGTCGTTGTGCACGGCTCTGCCGATCCTCGCTTTGATGCTGTTCGGCGGCGAGACGCTGCGCGACTTCGCCTTCGCCCTGCTGATCGGCGTGATCTCCGGCGCCTACTCGTCGATCTTCATCGCGACACCGGTGCTGACGCACTGGAAGGAGCGCGAGCCGGTCTACGAGGCGCGCCGTGAGCGGATCGAGGCGGCAAACGGGGGCATCGTCCCGGCGTACGCCGTCGCGGCAGGCGGCGAACCGGTCGACGTCGAGCCGGAGGCGAGACCGACTGCTCCGCGCAGGCGCCTGACCACGCCGGACGAGCCGGGCGAGCTGTCCAGAGAGGAGTTCGAAGCGCTGCGCCGCGACCTTGACGTGGACGAGGACGAGGACGCAGCCATCGCGCCGTCGCCGCGGCGGCGTGGTCGAGCCGCAGCCGTCGTGCCGCCTCCCTCGGGGTCGCCCGCGCCACCGACGTCGTCGTCACCGACGCCGCCGAGGCCTCCCGCCGAGCCGGACGTCAATGGCCGCGCTCCGGACGAAGCCGAGAACGACGGCATGGTGCAGGAGCCGCGCAAGCCACGCACCAGCAGACGCAGCCGCCGCCACGGGAGGTCCCGCTGATGGTGGCCCTCCCCGCAACGGTTCGCCCCGAACGGCGGTCCCGGATGGTCGTCATGCGGCGTCCTCAGTCGGGGCAATGGCGCTGCCATTGCACCCTCCCTGCGTCCTTGCCTGGCGACCCCCGGAACTCGCCGTTCAAGGCGTCCCGTCACGAGGAGAACCACTGATGGGCATGCTCGCCTGGGTCATGATGGGACTCGCCATCTGGCACTTCACGATATTCCTGCCCGACCGCTTCTGGGGCGGGATCGTCGGCGCGTTCCTCGGAGCGCTGTTCGGCGCGATCATCGTCGGCTTCGCGATCAACGGCTTCACGGTGCCGGGGCAGGACGACACGCACCTGCTGACCGCGCTGGAGGGGATCCCAGGCGCGGTGTTGGGGCTCGCGCTGGTGTACGCCGAGGGCATCCGGCGCGAGCGTCTGTACGCCGAGCCGATCTGAGTCGTCGGTCTCGGCGCTGCGGGCACCGTCCGCATCTACCTTGCCAGCGCTCGGGCTGACGCTTCCGTCGTGAGCGGGCCGTAGCCTGCGTTCGTGTCCGCCCTGGCGCCACCGCCCGTCGCCGTCGAGCCATCTCCGCTCGCCGAAGCCGGGCCGCTTGCTCCACGCCTCGCGATTGCACCATGTGATCCGACCTCGGTCGAGCGCCTGGGTGCCGCACTGGGCTGCTCGCGCACCTTCGCGCAGGTGCTCGTGCGGCGGGGTCTCGGCGATCCCGTTGCGGCCCGTGCCTTCCTCGCTGCGGAAGATGTGCACGATCCGCGCGCATTCGCCGGGATGGAGGCAGCCGTCGAGCTGATCGCACGGCACATCGCCGCCGGCTCGCGCATCACGGTGCATGGCGACTACGACGTCGACGGCGTGTGTGCGACGGCTGTACTCGTGCGCGCGCTTCGTCGCCTCGATGCGGACGTCGACTGGTTCCTGCCGAGCCGTGTCGACGACGGCTACGGGCTCGCGGCGACGACGGTCGAGCGCCTCGCGGCGCGTGGCACGCGGCTGCTGATCACCGTCGACTGCGCGATCACGGCCGTCGAGGAGGTCGCGCTGGCGCGCGAGCTCGGGCTTGACGTGGTCGTGACGGATCACCACCAGCCACGCGCCGACAAGGCGCTTCCGGACGCGCCGATCGTGCATCCGTCGCTCGGCGGCTACCCGTGCCCCGACCTGTGCGCTGCCGGCGTCGCCTACAAACTGGCGCAGGCGCTCGCGCTCGCGGCCGGCGCGGATCCGACGACCGCCGACGGCGATCTCGACCTCGTCGCGCTCGCGACGATCGCCGACCTCGTGCCGTTGCGTGGCGAGAACCGCCGCCTTGTGCGCGCCGGGCTGCGCGCGCTCGGGTCGACCGGCAAGCCCGGACTGCGCGCGCTGATGCGTGTGGCGCGTGTCGACCCGAGCGGCCTCGACGCTCGCAGTGTCGGTTTCCGGCTTGCTCCGCGGATCAACGCCGCCGGGCGGCTGCACCGAGCGGACGCAGGCGTCGAGCTGGTCCTGACGCGGGATGAGGCGCGCGCCGACGCGATTGCGCAGGAGCTTGACGCCGCCAATGTCGAGCGGCGCTTCACCGAGCAGCGGATCCTGTTCGAAGCCGAGGCGCAGGTGCGCGAGCTCGGCCCGCGGCCTGCTTACGTGCTCGCGGGCGAGGGCTGGCATCCGGGCGTGATCGGGATCGTCGCCTCGCGCATCGTCGAGCGCACGCACCGGCCGACGATCTTGATCGCGCTCGACGCGGCCGACGGCTCCGGAACCGGGTCGGGCCGCTCGATCCCCGCGTTCGACCTGCTCGGCGCGCTGCACGCGGCCGCTCCGCTGCTCGAACGCTACGGCGGCCACCGTGCCGCAGCAGGCCTGACGATCGAGGCGGCGCGCGTGGACGACCTGCGCGAGGCGTTCGAGGCTCACGCCGCTGCCGTCCTCACCGCCGACGACTTCCAGCCGGTTGAGCGCGTCGATGCTGTCGTCGGCGGCGCTCAGCTGGGCCTCGCGCTTGCCGATGAGCTCGCCCAGCTCGAGCCGACCGGCATGGGCAATCCGGGCGTCAACCTGCTTGTCCCCGGCGCGGCGCTCGTGGACGCCCGGACCATGGGGGAGGAGGGCAAGCACGTCCGGTTCACCGTCGAGGCAGGCGGCGGCCGTTGCCGCGCCGTCGCGTTCGGCTGCGACGGGCGCCTGCCGGTCAGACCCGACACTCCCGCCGACGCCACGTTCCGCCTTGAGCGCAACAGCTGGAACGGAGCCGTCGAGCCACGACTGCGCCTGCGCCAGGCCCAGGTCACGGTTCCCAGCTCGATCGAGGTCGTCGGCGAGCCCGCTCGAGACACGTGGCTCGCGGCTGTCCTGGACCAGACCGCGATACCCCCGGTGACGCCTGCCGATGGCGGTCGAACGGTCATCGATCGACGCGGGGAAGGGGCAGTGGCCGTGCTGCGAGATCTCGTTGCCAGCGGCGGCGCAGTGCTCGCGGTCGTGGCCGACATTCCGCGCCGAATCCACGGGCTGAGCGCCCGCACCGGTGGCTTCGCACTCTGCTCCCACGCGGCCCTCGCTCGCGCGCCGCAGCTCGCCGACGCCTTCCAGCACCTCGTCGCGCTCGACCCGCCCGCTCACCCGGCAGAGGACGCGCGGCTGCGCCAAGGGGGTGCCAGCACGTTCACCCATCTCTGCTGGGGACCCGCTGAGCTACGCTTTGCCGAGCAGATCCATGAGTCGGAGCACGGCCTTCGTGCTGCGCTCGTGCCGCTCTACCGGGCCCTGCGGGGCCGTGGTGGCGTGGCCGGCGAGGAGCTCGAGGCACTGCTTCGCGGGGACGGTCCCCACGTCCGATCCGTCGTACAGGCGGCCCGGCTGGTGGCGATCCTCACGGAGCTGGACCTCGTCAGCCTCGACCGGGATCAGCCGGCCCTCATGGTCCGAGACGCTGAGCGCACCGCGCTCGAGCGCTCCGCGACCTACCGGGCGACGATGCAGCGATACGAGGACGGCCTCAGATGGCTGAAGGCAACGGAAACGGCAACGGGACAGCTTCAGACCTCGGCGTGACGAACGCTGGGGCGGTCGTCGCCGTGCAGTCGCAGGCCAGCGCGGACGAGCATCGCCTGACCGTCGACGGAATCGATCACCCCGTCACGCCGCTTCCGGTGCGCCGCGCCGGCCTCACCGACACCGAGAGGGAGCTGCTCGGCGACCTGTTCGCGATCGTCGAGGAGCATGCCGCCGAGAGCACGCTGGAGATCGACCGCGACAAGGTCGAGAGAGCGTTCGTCTACGCCTGCGAGCACCACGCCGACCAACGGCGCAAGTCGGGCGAGGAGTTCATCATCCACCCCGTCGGGGTGGCGAAGATCTGCGCCGGGATGCGGCTCGACACCGAGACGCTGTGCGCCGCGCTTCTGCACGACACGGTCGAGGATACGTCCGCCTCGTTGGAGGACGTCGCCGCCACCTTCGGCGAAGAGGTCGCCTCGCTCGTCGACGGCGTCACGAAGCTCACCGGCCTGACGTTCTCCTCGCGCGACGAGGCGCAGGCCGAGAACTACCGCAAGATGATGGTTGCGATGGCCTCGGACATCCGGGTCATCCTGATCAAGCTCGCCGACCGCCTGCACAACATGCGCACGATCGGCGCGATGCCGAAGCAGAAGCAGATCGAAAAGGCGAAGGAGACGCTCGACATCTACGCGCCGATCGCGCATCGGCTCGGCATCCACGCGATCAAGTGGGAGCTGGAGGACCTCGCGTTCGCCGCCTTGCACCCGCGCAAGTACGCGGAGATCAAGGGACTGGTCAACCAGCAGCGCGCCGAGCGCGAGCGCTATGTCAACGAGGCGGGCGCGTTCGTCGCGAGAGAGCTCGACGCGCTCGGGATCGAGGCAGAGATCTCCGGCCGCGCCAAGCACTTCTACTCGATCTACTCGAAGATGACGAGAAAGGGCCGCGAGTTCAACGAGATCTACGACCTCACGGCCATGCGCGTGATCGTCGACGGCGTGAAGGACTGCTACGGCGCCGTCGGCGTCATCCACTCGCTGTGGAAGCCGCTGCCCGGGCGCTTCAAGGACTGGGTCGCGATGCCCAAGTTCAACATGTACCAGTCGCTGCACACGACGGTGATCGGGCCCGAGGGGCGGCCGCTCGAGATCCAGATCCGCACGCGCGAGATGCACGACATGGCCGAGTTCGGGATCGCCGCGCACTGGCTCTACAAGACCGACAGAGCGGTCGACGACGACGGCAAGCTGCGCTGGCTGAGACGCCTGCTCGACTGGCAGCAGGAGCTGTCGGACCCCAAGGAGTTCATGGACACCTTGAAGGTCGACCTGTTCGAGGACGAGGTGTTCGTCTTCACGCCGAAGGGCGAGGTCAAGTCGCTCCAGACGGGCGCGACGCCGCTCGACTTCGCCTACGAGGTGCACACCGACGTCGGCCACCGCTGTGTCGGCGCGAAGGTCAACGGCCGCATCGTGCCGCTCTCGTACGAGCTGAAGTCGGGCGACATCGTCGAGGTGCTGACGTCCAAGCGCGAGCGCGGGCCCTCGCGCGACTGGCTCGCCGTCGTCAAGACGACGCGCGCGCGCAACAAGATCCGCCAGTTCTTCAAGAGCGAGACGCGTAAGGACACCGAGCACGCCGGCCGCGAGCTGCTGCAGGACCACCTCAAGAAGCAGGGCCTGCCGGCACAGCGGATCGTCGGCTCGCCGTTGCTCGCGGACGTGATCCGTGAGATGGGCTTCCGCAAGGGCGACGAGTTCTACATCGCGCTCGGCGGAGCGAAGATCTCGCCGACGGTCGTCGTCAACAAGGTGATGCAGCGGCTCAAGCAAGGCGAGGCCGCCGAGGGCACGCCGACCGCGGCCGACGACCTGATGCAGACGCGCCCGCAGCGCGAACGCCGCCCGACGTCCTCGACCAAGTTCGGCATCTCGGTCGACGGCGTCGGCGACGTGATGCTGCGCCTCGCAAAGTGCTGCCGGCCGGTGCCGGGCGACCCGATCGTCGGCTACGTCTCGCTCGGGCGCGGCATCACGATCCACCGCGGCGACTGTCCGAACGTCGAGATCCTCAGAAAGGACCCCGACCGCTTCACGCCGGTCTCGTGGGACGGCGAGTCCTCGACCGCCTTCAAGGTCGAGCTGCACATCGATGGCTGGGACCGCCACCGTCTGCTCGAGGACCTTTCCCGCACGTTCAGCGAGGCGGGGATCAACATCGTCGAAGCGCGTTGCACCTCCACTCCGCCGATGATCAAGAACCGCTTCGTCGTCGAGGTCGCCGACACGAAGACGCTCGACTCGACGATCAACCGCCTGCGCAACATCGAGTCAGTCTTCGACGCCTATCGCGTCACGCCGGGCGCCGGCGCCTGACGTTTTCCAGTCGGTAAAATGGGCGGATGTCGTCCGAGGGGGCTTGGGACGTCGGGGGAGCGCGTGCGATCGGCATCGCGACGCGACGCCGCGTCCAAATCGGCTGGAGCGGCGCAGCGTGGGGCGCCATCGCCGTCACCGCGGGCTTTCTCGCGCTCACCTGCTGGTGGCTCGCAGTCGACCGCTCCGTCCAGTACAGCGATGCCGGCCAGGATCTCCTTGTCGCGCTGCAATTTCGCGACCTGCTCGCCGACGGCGCGCTTGTCCAGCTGATCGATCACCCCAACTACTACCCACCCGGCGTCTTCGTCCTGGGAGGCCTCGCGACACTGGTCGGCGGGGGCGGCGCGACGGCCCCGGTGCTGGCGCAGAACCTCGTGTTCGTCCCGCTTCTGGCGCTCTCCTGCTACCGCACCGGACGCCTCGTCGCAGGCAGCCTCGCCGGTCTCCTGGCGGTCGTCTTCGCCCTCGGCACGCCGCTGCTGATCGAGCAATTCCACGTCTTCATGCTCGACGCCCCGCAGGCGGCGCTCGTCGCGACGAGCGTCTGGCTCGTGCTGGAGAGCGAGCGCTTCCGCCGGGTCGGGATCGCCGTCCTGGCGGGCGTCGCGCTCGGCGCCGGCGTCGAGACGAAGGAGCTGGCGCCGCTGTACCTCATCGCGTTGGTCGCGTGCGTGCTCGCACACGGTGGTGGCTGGCGCAACTGGCGCGGGCTGCTCGCGTTCGCAGCCACCGCGTTCGCCGTCGGGTCACCGTGGTATTTGCGCCATGTCGACAGATGGGCCTCGCTGCTGAGTGCTGCCGGGGGAGGCGGATTCGTTCCGGCGGCGGCGAGCCCGTCGCCCTTCTCCTTCGACGGCGTCACGTGGTACGGATGGGCGACGCTCAACAGCCTCCTGCTCGCACCGCTGTTCGCATTCGCGGCGATCGGGGTGGTAGTTGCGGTCGTCCGGGTCGTGCGCGCTCGACCGCTCGACGATCCGACGCTCGAGCTGCTCGTCGGGCTCGGCGGAGCGTGGACGGTGCTGACGCTCATGCCGCACCACGACCTGCGCTACACCATGTCGCTCACGATCTTCCTGGCCGTGCTCGCCACCGCCTGGACCGTGCAGCTCGCACGCCCCGCGAAGCTCATCGCGATCGGACTCCTGCTGGTTGCGGTGGCATTCGCGCATCTCGGGGCGACGTTCGGCGTCGGCGGCACGAGCGAACGGCGGCTGCCGGGCAACCGCCAGGCCGAGCTCGGCGAGGGCGTTCCGCTGCGCGACCGTGTCGTCGCCTACACCAACCACAACTTCCTCGTCTCGGGTCCGCAGGCGCAAGGCGACGTCCTGCAGCTGCTGCGGGCGGTGCACGCGTCGGGGGTGAGAACGCTCTACTGGGAAGACGCGGTCGACGAATCGAGTCCGGTCTTCGAACGCATAGGCGTGGCCGCGTTTGCGCTCGCGGTGAGACTCGAGGTCGACATCGAACGGACCGACTTCCGCGGGCTGAGGCGCGACTCGGTGGTCGCGATACGCGCATTGTCGCTCGACCGCGCGCCGCCCTGCATACGCCTGTCCGACGACACCGGCGTGTGGCTTCGACGGGGCGACCCCACGACGCCCGGGGCGCGGGACTTTTGCCCGCTGCGACAGCCCGCGACGTACGGTCCGTGAGAGCGGCTCAGCGTAGGCCGCCAGCGTCGACGACCTCGAAGTCGCGGCCGCTGAGGCGGTCGAGCGCGTGCAGCTGGTCGTTGTCCCAGCGTGAGTCCGGCGCGCCGCTGACATACCAAGGGGACCCGTTGTCGGCGAGCATCAGTCCGTAGCGCTTCATCGCTTGCGCGAGTACCTTCGCCTGTCTCGGCAGGCCGCGCAGGCTGACCTCTCTCTTCAGGCGCACGCGGAGTCCCATCGGAGGCAATGAGGGGTCGGAGGAGCTGCCGGCCTGATGCCGCGCTGGCCAGATGAAGCTCGTCCGCGTGCGCGGCGCGGTGAAGCGCAGGGCGTGGCGGATCGCGCCTTGCGCGGCTTCGTCGTAGCGGGCAAGGCCCGGCAGGATCGGCAGGCCGGCGGCGTCGGCGGACGTCCAGGCCTTGGGTCGCAGGCGGTTGGAGCGCAGGTCGAACGTCGCTCCGCTCCCCGCGTGCCACGAACGGCCTGCATCGAGGGGGTGGGCGTCGTACAGCTCGTAGAGCTTGCACGCGGTCTTGTCGACGACGATCACGTGCCGGTCCCCGTCCGCCTGCCGCCCGCCCTCGATCGGCGCGTTCGCAGGCACGGGGTAGGGACCGCGGTCCGACTCGTCGGCGTAGTCGAACCTGACCGGCACGCGTCTTTGGCTTCCGTCCACGACCGTGAACGGGATCCCGATCGGCCCGCCGTCCCACAGCCCGGAGCCGAAGTCGGCGTGGAAGTGGGAGTTCAGGCCGATGCTGCGGATCAGCGTGGCGCTGTTGCGCGTGATGGGGAGGGAGTCCACGCGACGGTTCCAGGCGTTGTCGGCGGGGAAGACGGGGCAGCCGGCCAGCTTCGGCGCTTGCGCGCTCGGCCCACGCGCCGCCGACGTGCCGAATGTCGCCAGGCTCGCTACGAGGGAGAGGAGGGCCAAGCCGCGCCGCACGGCCGGAACCCTAGCCGGGCTCGGCGCGAACTTGGCGACGTGTGTCGTTTTGGGTCCCGATACGGGACCTGAAGTGACACAGCTCGCGTCAGGAGACGACGCTCAGCACGCCGGGCTCGACGCTCGCGACGATCTCGGGCACCTCGCCGAGATAGTCGCCGTCGACCTGGAGCGGCAGGGGGCGTTCGTCGAGCGAGCGGATCGTCACGGCTTCGGCGCCGGCGAAGCTGTCGACACGACGGTGATGCACGATTCTCGCGCCCGGGGCGAGTGCTCGCCATCCTACGGTCGGGATGTCGAGCGGGCCCGCGCGGTGCAGGACGACGCCGGCGATCGTTCCGCTGTCCAGCGAGACGCCCTCGGCGAGCTCGATCGGACGCTTCGCGAAGTAGGTGTACGGGGTGGTGTTCTGCACGATCGCCGTAACCCCCTCGATCGTCGCCCCGCCGGGCAAATCGACCGCGAGCCGGCGCGGGTTCAGGACGTACTCGCTGTTGAACGCGCCGACCGCAGCAGTTGCGTAGAACCACGGTCCGAAGCGCGCCTTCAATCGCGGCCGAGCGTCGACGCGCTTCGTGACGCTCGCGTCCAGGCCGACGCCGGCCGTGAAGAGGAAGCGACGGTCGTTGACGACGCCGAGGTCGATCCGGCGGGGCGACCAGGTGTCGGCCATCCCGAGGAGGTGCTCGGTCGCATCGACGACGTCGTTCGGGATGCCGAGGATGCGGCAGAAGACGTTCGTCGAGCCCCCCGGCAGGCACGTCAGCGGCGTGTCGGAGCCCGCGAGGCCGTTGGCCGCCTCGTTGAAGGTGCCGTCGCCGCCGAAGGCACAGACGACGTCGTAGCCCTCCTGCGCCGCCTCGCGGCACAGCTCAGTCGCGTGGTTGCGCGCCTGCGTCTCGACCGAATCGACCTCGTAGCGGCCGCGCAGCGCGTAGACGACGAGGTGCTTGAGGCGGGCCGAGACGGTCGTCGCGTACGGGTTGACGATCACGAGCATCCGCTTGCTGGGGGCGGACACGGCGGACGACGATGCGAGGTGCTCGAGCGCCTCGATGGAAGTGGCGGCCACGCCCTCTTCTACTCCGCTGCGCGGACGGCGTTACAGCGGGCGCTCTACAGCCAGTGCCGGCGCTTGAAGAACGCGATCATCCCGGCTCCCAGCGTGACCATCAGCGCGATGATCACCCAGAAGGGGACCGTCTCCTCCTCGCCCGGCACGTGCACGTTCATGCCGAAGATCGAGGCGATCAGCGTCAGCGGCAGGAACACGAGGCTCAGCACGGTCAGGACGCGCAACACGTCGTTGAGCTGATGCGAGAGAACCGACTCGTTCGTGGCCTCGAGCGCCTCGACCGTCTCCTTGTAGGTCTCGAGCATCTGCCAGACACGCTCGGATGCGTCGTTGATGTCGTCGAAGTAGACGTCGAGGTCGTCGGCCAGGTAGCGCTGCTTCGTGCGCTCCAGATCGGTGAAGACGGCGCGCTGCGGCCGCACGATCTTGCGGAAGTTGATGATCTCCTGCTTGACGTTCGAGATGTCGCGCACGACCTCCTTCGAGCGCCCCTCGAAGATCTCGTCCTCGATCCGCTCCAGCTTGTTGCCCATCTTCGCGAGCATCGGGAAGCTCGCGTCCACGCAGGCGTCGACGATCTTGTAGAGCAGGTAGCCGCTGCCCTTTGAGAACCACTGCTCGCGCAGCTCGTCGTTGGAGCGACAGCGCTCGAACAGGTACTCGACCGGCTGCAGCGGCTGGTTCGGCAGCGTGACGAGGAAGTCCGGCCCGACGAACAGGTCGAGCTCCGCCGCGTTCAGGCGCCCGACGTGCTTGTCGAAGCGCGGGAAGTACAGGACGATGAAGAGGTAGTCGTCGTACTCGTCGATCTTCGGGCGCTGGTTGCGCGAGAAGACGTCCTCGTAGTCGAGCGCGTGGAAGTCATAGCGCTCCTCCAGCCAGGCGCGATGGCTGTGGCGCGGCTGCTCGATGTTGACCCAGCGAACGTCGAGGGCCTCGATGACCTCGACCTGCGAGGCCTCAGGCTCTGCGACCGCCGGAGAGACGAGTGAGCGACCGCGCGTGACGCGCGCGAAGCGTGGCTTGGGCAAGCTCGGCATGGGGACTTCGCGGGTCGTCGCTCATCGGATCGGTCAGTTCGGTCGCCACACGGACATTGTAGCCCGGAACGGCTGTATTTCTGCCATCGCTGCAAGCGCGCTTGCGAAACCTGAGCCGCTGGTTCTCAGCGTCCATCCTCGTATGTGAGCAGGCGACTCGTAAGCGCGTCGAGCGCGCGGGGCTCGTGCAGCTGGCGGATCGTCCCAGCCAGCACCGTCGCCTCGCCACCGCGAAACTCGCGGCCAGCCGCCTCCCGCCGCACCCACGCGCTCTTGTCCGCGAAGCGCGGGTCGAGGCCGAGCACGATCCACAGGAGCTTGCCCTCCTCTTTCTCCACTTGGCTTCTGCGCATGCCGCCGACCTGCTCGCGGAGAATCTCGATCAACGCTTCGGGCCCGCCGTCGGAGTCGTTCAGGTCAATGGGGGAGCCGGGGGAGTTCAGCAGCTTCGTGGCGCGCTCCTGCACGCACCGCAGATCCAGCAGCGGACCGGCTCTGCTGCGGATCCAGTAGCGCAGCAGTCCTCTGGTGCACAGCCGGCCGAGCGCTCTGCGAACTTGCACCACGCGCGGGTCAGGGGATGGGGACATCGCGCGCGGCATCTTACCGGGAAACGGTCATTTACCGTCGATGACCGGTACTGACCCGTGCTGACTGTCAATGACAGCCAGACGCAAGGACGACTGGCCACTCGCCGACAAGTGCTGTATATTCCTGCTCACATAGCAGTACGCATCGAGAGCGGTGGAGGGACTGGCCCTTTGAAGCCGCGGCAACCACCCCGTCAAGGGGAAAGGTGCCAATTCCATCAGGCAAAGCAACGAGCCTGGGAGATGTGGGAGCGGTTTTGAACCTCTGCCCCAGAACCCGGCGGAGGTTTTTTTCATGCCGCCAGAGTCATTGACTTGCAAGGAGTGCCACACCGTCTATCCGCTCGACGCGAGCTACGTCTGCGAGCGCTGCTTCGGCCCGCTTGAGGTTGCGTACGCGTCGCGCGAGGGCGTCGATCCCGCTGCGTTGCGCCGGCAGATCCAGGCCGGCCCGCACTCGATCTGGCGTTATCGCGACTTCCTGCCGCTGGAGGGGCCGCCCCCGCGCGACACCCTGCCCGCAGGCTGGACGCCGCTGCTGCGCGCCGACCGCCTCGCCGCGCGCCTCGGCCTGAGAGAGGTGTGGGTCAAGAACGACGCCGCCAACCCGACGCACTCGTTCAAGGACCGCGTCGTCGCCGTCGCGCTGGCGCGTGCGAAGGAGCTCGGCTTCCAGACGATCGCGTGCGCCTCGACCGGCAACCTCGCGAACGCCGTCGCGGCGCACGCCGCAGCAGCCGGGCTGGAGTCCTACGTCTTCATCCCGTCCGACCTCGAGGAGCAGAAGATCCTCGCGACGGGCGTCTACGGCACGACGATCGTCGCCGTGAGAGGCAACTACGACGACGTCAACCGTCTCTGCACCGAGGTCTCGGGCGAGCGCGAGTGGGCGTTCGTGAACATCAACTTCCGGCCCTACTACGCCGAGGGCTCGAAGACCATCGCCTATGAGGTCGCCGAGCAGCTCGGCTGGCAGGTGCCCGACCGCATCGTCGGCCCGATCGCCTCCGGCTCGCAGTTCACGAAGATCGCTCGCGGCTTCGAGGAGTGGATCGAGCTCGGGCTCGTCGAGGGCACCGTCCCGACGATGAACGGCGCTCAGGCCGCCGGCTGCTCACCGGTCGCGACGGCCTACGCCGCGGGTCACGACGTCTGCCGGCCGGTCAAGCCGGACACGATCGCCAAGTCGCTCGCGATCGGAAACCCGGCCGACGGCCCGTACGCGCTCGACCTCGCGCGCCGCACGGGCGGCGGGATCGACGCCGTCACCGACGACGAGATCAAGGCCGGGATCCGGCTGCTCGCCGAAACGACGGGCATCTTCACGGAGACGGCCGGTGGCGTCACGACGGCGGTGCTGGCGAAGCTCGCCGAGCGTGGCGACATCGACCCGGACGAGCGCGTCGTCGTCATCATCACCGGCGAGGGCCTCAAGACGCTCGACGTCGTGCGCGGCACGTTCGAGACGGTGGAGATCGAACCGTCCTACGACGCGTTCGAGGCGAGTGTCGCCGAGACCGCGACGGCGGTGGCGGTCTGATGGCGATCGTCGTGAAGATCCCGACACAGCTGCGCGCTGCCACGGGGGGCGCCTCCAGCACCTCGGTCGACGGGGGAACGGTCGGCGAGGTGCTTGACGCCCTCTACGACCAGTTCGGTGAGCTGCGCGAGCGGATCGCCGACGACGGCGGCCTGCGCCGCTTCGTCAACGTCTACATCGGCGGCGAGGACATCCGCTTCCTCGACGGCCTCGAGACGCCGGTCTCCGACGGCGACGAGGTCACGATCCTGCCTGCTGTGGCGGGCGGCTGAGCGGCAGCGAAACGGCGCTCGCGCAAACGGCGACGTTTTTTATCCGGTCAAGCGGGAAAGCCCAACCCATGACTGCATCGATTCGGCGTACCGCCCTCGTCGTGCTGTTGCTGTCGACGTCGGTCGCCGCGGTCGCGGGCGCCCGGGCCGCCGCTCCCTCGGCGCCGCGCACCCCGCAGCTCATCGCCGACCCCGCAGCCGTGCAGGCCGGCGGCACAGTGACGCTGCAGGGGACGGGCTTCCCGCGCAATGTCCATCTGACGCTGCTCGCCGGTCCACCCAACGCCGAAGCGACCCGCATCGGCGGCGCAAGCACGGGACGGCGTGGTCGCTTCACAGCGACGATCCACACTCGCCCGCACTCCTCCGCGGGCGCGTTCGTCGCGCTCGCGTGTCACGACGCTTGCCGCATCAAGGCAAGCGCGCGGTTCCGCATCGTCGCACCCTGAAGCGCCCACGCGCCAGCGTAAGATCCCCCAGCAAGCAGGGGGCATCCCCGCTATTGCGGGGACGATCCACGCTCTCGGGCGTGGATTGAATCGGCCAACCAGTAAAGGGTTGCTGCGTGGCAGACGGACTGCATCGGGAGCGCCGGGCCCTGGCTATCGCCGTGCGCGAGTTACGCGTGCGCAAGTCGCTCAAGCAGGAGGAGGTCTGCGAAGCCTCCGGCCTCGGGCGCAACTACCTGACGACGCTCGAGAGCGGGCGCACGAATCCGTCGTTCGAAGCGATGGTGCGCGTCGCGCGCGGACTCGGCGTCTCCTTCACCGAGCTCGCCCGCGTCTACGAGGAGCGGCTCGAAGAAGCGGGCGCTCCGCCGGCCGGCGGCTGAGCGATAAGCTGCTCTCAAGCCAGGCGCCCGTAGCTCAGTGGATAGAGCGCTCGCCTCCGGAGCGAGAGGTCGCAAGTTCGAATCTTGCCGGGCGCGTCGCCGTTCCCCGTCCGCTCTGGATCCTGTCGATGGACCTTTCGCTCTTCTTCGTGGGCACCGCCGGCTCCGTGCCGACCGCGCGCCGCGGCCTGCCCGCGCTGCTGCTGCGGCGCGGCGCCGACCGCATCCTGTTCGACTGCGGCGAGGGCACGCAGCGCCAGCTGCTGCGCTCGGTCGGGCTGATGGACCTCACCGACGTCTTCGTCACCCACTTCCACGCCGACCACTGGCTTGGCCTGCCGGGGATGCTGAAGACATTCGACCTGCGCGCCCGCGAGCGGCCGCTGACGATCTACGGCCCGCCCGGTCTCGCGAAGCTGCTGCACTCGATGCGCCACGTGTGGGGCGGCATCGGCTACGACGTGGACATCGTCGAGTTGGAGGACGACGAGCCGGTCGAGCGGGCCGAGTATGTGATCGAGCCGTTCCCGGTCAACCACCGCGGCGCGGCGTACGGCTACGCGATCGTCGAGGACGACCGGCCGGGCCGTTTCGACGCGACCCTCGCCGAGCAGCTCGGCGTGGCTCCCGGCCCTGACTTCGGCCGCCTGCAGCGCGGCGAGGTCGTGAACGGCGTCCGTCCCGAGCAGGTGATCGGCGAGGACCGCTCCGGGCGCAAGCTCGTCATCTCGGGCGATACCGCGCCGTCTGACGTGCTCGTCGAGGCCGCCTACCGTGCGGACCTGCTCGTGCACGAGGCGACCTTCACGCACGAGGAGGCTGACCGCGCACGCGAGACGCAGCACTCGACCGCCGGGCAGGCGGCGAAGGCCGCGCTGGAGGCGGAGGTGAAACTGCTCGCGCTCGTGCACTTGTCTACGCGCTATGGCGGGCGCGAGATCCGCGACGAGGCGCGCGCGATCTTCCCCGACACGCTGGTCCCGCGCGATTTCGACGCGATCGAGATCCCGTTCCCCGAACGCGGGGCGCCCGAGCTGGTGCGCTGGAAGGACGTCGTCGCCGCCGCTGCGGCGGACGCTGACACCTCCAACGTCGGGAGCACATGAGGCGCCAGCCTGCTTCGCTGAAGGTGGCGCTCGGCGCCGGCGCCGGGTTCCTCTGCGGTGTGCTGCTGATCGTGGTGCTCGCGCTCTCCTCCGGCGATGACGCAGCAGCACCCACCACGACCTCGCGCACCGCGACCGTCGCTGGCTTCCCGACCCCCGCCGTGGTCGGCCTGCGGCTCGACGTCGCACGCGAGCGGATCGAACGGGCGGCTTCGAGGTCGAACGCTCCGGCGGCGGCCTGTTCGGTGTCGTCGTGGAGTCGAACTGGCAGGTTCAGCACCAGACGCCTGCGGCCGGCACCCGGCTCGCACACGGCGCAACGGTCGAGGTGGTCGTCGACCGCCCCTGACGCGGCCCCGCGGCGTCGGCAGGCGCTGCTACGCTGCGCAGCGTCCGTTCCTTTAACCCGGTCCTGTGAGACCAGGAAGGTTCAGGTTGGAAGCCGAGAAGGTCGTCCTCGACCGCGACGATATGCGGCGCACGCTCGTACGTATCGCGCACGAGATCGCCGAGAAGAACCCCTCGCAGCAGCTCGCCATCGTTGGTATTCACCGTCGCGGTGCCACGCTCGCCGCGCGCCTGCGTGAGCTGGTTGCCGAGCTGGTGGGCGACGACGTGCCGCTGGGCGACGTCGACATCGCCTTCTACCGCGACGACGTGGCGCTGCGACCGAGCGTTCCCGTCGTGCACGCCTCGCATATCGGCTTCCCGCTCGAGCAGCGCACGATCGTGATCGTCGACGACGTGCTCTACACCGGCCGCACCGTGCGTGCGGCGATCGACGCGATCTTCGACTACGGGCGGCCCGCCCGCGTGCAGCTCGCCGTACTCGCCGACCGCGGCCACCGCGAGCTGCCGATCCGGCCCGATTACGTCGGCAAGAACCTCCCGACCGCACGCGAGGAGCGCGTCAACGTGCGAGTGGAAGAGCTGGACGGCGTCGACGAGGTGACGATCTCCCCTGGACGCGCACCCCTGGAGGTGGCGGCATGACCGCACTCGACGGCTCGCATCGCACCGAGGCGACGCGGCATCTGCTCTCGATCGACGACCTCGACCGCGCAGGGATCGAGCGGATCCTCGACCGCGCCGCGTCGTTCGCGGAGGTTGCGGGACGCGAGATCAAGAAGGTCCCGGCGCTGCGCGGGCGCACGGTCGTGAACCTCTTCTACGAAGCGTCTACGCGCACGAGCAGCTCGTTTGAGCTGGCCGCCAAGCGGCTGTCCGCCGACGTCGTCTCGATCCGCGCTGCGACCAGTTCGGTCACGAAGGGCGAGTCGCTGAAGGACACCGTGCAGACACTGACCGCGTACGACCCGGCCGCGATCGTGATCCGCTCCCCGCACGCGGGCGCCGCCCAGCTCGTCGCCCGCTGGACCGACGCCGCCGTCGTCAACGCCGGCGACGGCAAGCATGAGCACCCGACGCAGGCGCTGCTCGACGTCTACACCCTGCGCCGCCGCCTTGGCGCGCTCGACGGCAAGCGCATTTGGATCGTCGGCGACGTCCTGCACTCGCGCGTCGCGCGCTCGGACATCCTCGCGTTCGCGCGCATGGGCGCGGAGGTGACGGTGAGCGGGCCGCCGACGCTGATTCCGCGCGGGATCGAGGCGCTTGGCTGCTCCGTCGCCCCGACGCTCGACCGGCTCGAGGAGGCCGACGTCGTCTACGTCCTGCGGATGCAGAACGAGCGCATGAACGAGGCGTACGTGCCGTCCCTGCGCGAGTACGCGACGCGCTACCAGGTCAACGCGGCGCGCCTGCAGCCGCACCAACTGCTGATGCATCCCGGCCCGGTGAACCGTGGGGTCGAGCTGTCGGCCGACGCGATCGATTCGCCGCAGGCGCTGATCGCTCAGCAGGTCGAGGCCGGCGTGGTCGTGCGGATGGCGGTCCTGTACGAGCTGCTCGCCGGAACTGGCACAGCGCCCACGCTCGAAACCGCACCGGAGGCGGTTGCCGCGGCATGAGTGTCGAGCGTCTGTTTCGCGCGCCCGCCACGCCGGCGGAGCTGCTGATTCGCGGTGCCCACATGCTCGATCCGCGCAGCGGGCTCGACGCCCCCGGCGACGTGCTCGTGCGCGATGGGGCGATCGCCGAGATCGGCGCGCCCGGTGCGCTCCCGGTTCCCGACGGCGCGGACGTGATCGAGGGAAAGGGGTTGCACCTGTTCCCGGCCTTCTTCGATCCGCATGTCCACCTGCGAACGCCCGGCCAGGAGCACAAGGAGACGCTCGCGACCGGCACCGCTTCAGCTGCAGCGGGCGGGTACTGCGGGATCGTCGCGATGCCGAACACGGCGCCGACGCTCGACAGCGCGCCGCTGCTGGGAGCGCTGCGCGAGCAGGCCGTGCGGGACGCGCGCGTGCCGGTCGGCTTCATGCCGGCGATCACGCGCGGGCTCGGCGGCACCGACCTGACCGAGATGGCGGAGCTGCGCGACGCGGGCGCCCTGGGCTTCACCGACGACGGCAGACCGGTCGTCGCGGCCGGGATGCTGCGCCGTGCGCTGCAGTACCAGCGCCTGTGCGGAGGCGTGCTCGCCCTCCACGAGGAGGATCCCTCGTTGTCCGGGCACGGCGTGATGCACGAGGGCACCGTCTCTGCACGGCTCGGGATGGAGGGGATCCCGTCGGTCTCGGAGTCGACGATGGTCGCGCGTGACAGTGCACTGGCCGCTTATGAGCAGGGCCGCGTGCACTTCCAACACCTTTCCTGTGTGGAGTCCGTCGAGGCGCTCGCCGCCTGGAAGGCCGCCGGCGCACAGGTCAGCGGCGAGGCCTCGCCACATCATCTGACGCTCACCGACGAGGCGGTCCTGTCGCTCGACTCGCGTTTCAAGATGAACCCGCCGCTGCGCACCGAGGCCGACCGCCAGGCGCTGATCGCCGGCCTGCGAGACGGGACGATCGAGTGCATCGCGACCGACCACGCGCCCCACGCGCGGCACGAGAAGGAGGTCCCGTTCGAGGAGGCGCCGATGGGTGTCACCGGCCTCGAGACAGCCTTCCCGATGCTCTACACCGACCTCGTGCTGCCGGGCGTCCTGTCGCTCGCGCTCGTCGTCGAGCGGATGACGGCCGGGGCCGCGCTGCTCGATCTGCCGACACCGACGATCGCGGTCGACCAGTCGGCGAACCTCGTATTGCTCGACCTCGACGCGAGCTGGGAGGTCGGCGCGCGCGGCTACGCGAGCAAGTCCGCCAACTCGTGCTTCGAGGGACGGACGCTGCGCGGCGTCGTGCGACTCACCGTCGCCGCCGGTGCGGTTGCGCATCGGGCGCCGGCCGAGGTGGCGGCGTAAGCGTGCCGGCACGGACGTTGGACCGCGCGCGCACCGCGCTCGTCGTGATCGACGTCCAGGAGGCGTTCGCAAAGGCCGTCGATCGCTTCGAGGACGTGGTGGCCCAGAGCGCGATCCTCGTGCAGGGCGCACGCGCGCTCGGCCTGCCGGTGCTCGTCACGGAGCAGTACCCACGCGGGCTTGGCGACACGGTGGCCCCAGTGCGCGAGGCGCTCGGCGACATCGAGCGCCTGCCGAAGATGGTCTTCTCCGCCGCGCGCGCCGACGGCTTCGACCTCGCCGGTCGAGACCAGGTGCTCGTGTGCGGGATCGAGACGCACGTGTGCGTGAACCAGACGACGCACGACCTGCTCGCAGGTGGGGTGGAGGTGCACGTCGCGGTCGACGCGGTCTCCTCGCGCACGGCCGCCAACCGCGAGCTGGGGCTGAGCAAGATGCAGGAGAGCGGCGCAATCCTGACCTCGGTCGAGACCGCCCTGTTCGAGCTGCTCGGCGCCGCCGGCAGTGATGAGTTCAAGACGATCCAGAAGCTGGTGATGTAGATGACGCCCTCCTCAGACTCCACCGCCTACGTCCTGTTGGAGGACGGGGAGCGCTTCGACGGCCTCGCCTGCGGGGCCGACGGCCACGCCGTCGGCGAGGTCGTCTTCACAACCGGCATGACCGGCTACCAGGAGGCCGTCACCGATCCGTCGTTCGCCGGTCAGCTGATCACGTTCACAACCGCCCACGTCGGCAACTATGGCGTGAGCGCGGAGGCGATGGAGTCCGACCGCATCCACGCCCGCGCGGCGATCATGCGCGCCGCGACGAACCGCGAGGACGCGCCCGGCGCCGAGGGGGGCTGGCTCGATTGGCTGCGCGACTGCGGCGTCACCGGCATCACCGACCTCGACACACGCGCGCTCGTGCGCCACATCCGCGACGCGGGCGCGATGCGGGGCGGTGTCTTCCCAGCCGCCATGGGGGAGAGCGAGGCGCGCGCGCTGATCGCCAAGGAGCCTTCGATGGCCGGACGCGACCTTGCTCGGGAGGTTACGCCTGCGGAGCCTGTCGTCCTCGGGCCGCTCTCGCGCATGAGCGGAGGCCCGACGATCGCGATGCTCGACACCGGCGTGAAGGACTCGATCGTGCGCAATCTGCGCGAGCGCGGCGCGACCGTCGAGCTGCACCCCTGCACGTCATCCGCCGAGCAGCTGCTCGCACGCAACCCCGACGCCTTCTTCCTCGCCAACGGTCCCGGCGATCCGGCCGCACTCGACTACGTCGTCGAGACCGTCCGCAGCCTCGTCGGGAAGAAGCCCGTCTACGGCATCTGCCTTGGCCACCAGCTGCTGTGCCGGGCAGTCGGCCTGGAGACGTACAAGCTGCCGTTCGGCCACCGCGGCTCCAACCACCCGGTCAAGGACCTGACGACCGGCCGCGTCGAGATTACGAGTCAGAACCACGGCTTCGCGGTGCTCGGGCCCGGCGGTGCGAGGACGCTGCCCACCGACGAGCCAGTCCGCTGGGAGACCGACTTCGGCGCCGCCGAGCTGACGCACATCAACCTCTACGACCGCACCGTCGAGGGCCTCGCGCTGCGCGACGTCCCCGGTGCGACGGTCCAGTACCACCCCGAGGCCGGTCCCGGCCCGCACGACGCGCTCTACCTGTTCGACCGTTTCATCGCCGAGATCGAGGACGCCGCCTGACATGCCCCGCCGCGACGACATCAAGAAGATCCTCATCATCGGCTCCGGCCCGATCGTGATCGGGCAGGCCGCCGAGTTCGACTACTCCGGCACGCAGGCGTGCAAGGTACTGATGGAGGAGGGCTACGAGGTCGTCCTCGTCAACTCCAACCCGGCGACGATCATGACCGACCCGGAGATCGCGACGGCGACGTACGTCGAGCCGCTGCTGCCCGGCCCGGTCACGCAGGTGATCGAGCGCGAGCGACCTGACGCGCTGCTGCCGACGCTCGGCGGACAGACCGCGCTGAACCTCGCGAAGGCGCTGCACGAGGACGGCACGCTCGCCAGATACGACGTCGAGCTGATCGGCGCGAACTACGAGGCGATCGACCGCGCCGAGGACCGCGACCGCTTCCGCGACACGATGGCCGAGGCGAGACTGCGGGTGCCCGGCTCGGCGATCGCGACGACGGTGCCCGAGGCGCTGGAGGCACAGGAGCGGATCGGCCTGCCCGCGATCATCCGCCCGGCCTTCACGCTCGGCGGGCGCGGCGGCGGCATCGCGCGCACCCCGGAGGAGTACGCGGAGATCTGCGCGCGCGGGATCGCCGCGTCGCCGATCGGCCAGGTCCTGATCGACGAGTCGGTGCTCGGCTGGGGCGAGTTCGAGCTGGAGGTGATGCGCGACCACGCCGACAACGTCGTGATCGTCTGCTCGATCGAGAACCTCGACCCGATGGGCGTCCACACGGGCGACTCGGTCTGCGTCGCGCCACAGCAAACGCTCACCGACAAGCTCTACCAGCAGCTGCGCGACCAGGCGATCGCCGTGATCCGCGCGGTCGGGGTCGAGACGGGCGGCTCGAACGTCCAGTTCGCCGTCAACCCGGCGACCGACGAGATCATCGTGATCGAGATGAACCCGCGCGTCTCGCGCTCGTCCGCGCTCGCCTCCAAGGCGACCGGCTTCCCGATCGCGAAGATCGCCGCACGGCTCGCGGTCGGCTACACGCTGCAGGAGATCGACAACGACATCACGCGCGCCACGCCTGCGAGCTTCGAGCCGACGATCGACTACTGCGTCGTCAAGTGGCCGCGCTTCGCCTTCGAGAAGTTCCCCGGCTCCGACGCCGGCCTCTCGACGCACATGAAGTCCGTCGGCGAGGCGATGGCGATCGGGCGCACGTTCAAGCAGGCGTTCGCGAAGGCGCTGCGCTCGCGCGAGCTGGATGCGCCGTGCACGCCGCCGGCCGACGACGATGCGCTGCTGGCGGCGCTGGAGAACGGCGGCCCCGACCGCTTCGACCTCGTGCTGGAGGCGTTCCGCCGCGGCATGACGCCGGAGACGCTCAACGCGCGCACCTCGATCGACCCGTGGTTCCTGCACGAGCTGCAGGAGCTGGCGCTCGATCCGGAGGGTGCCGAGGCGGGGGAGCGGGTCTTCAAGTCGGTCGATACGTGCGCAGCCGAGTTCGCAGCGCGCACGCCGTACTACTACTCCGCACGGGAGCGGCCGCGGAACGGCGGCGGGGGCCGGGAGGCGGGAGCTGATTCCGAGGTCGAGCGCGGCGAGCGGGCGAGCGTGGTGATCCTCGGCGCCGGCCCCAACCGCATCGGTCAGGGGATCGAGTTCGACTACTGCTGCGTGCACGCCGCGATGACCGTGCGCGAGACCGATCGCGACGCCGTGATGGTCAACTGCAACCCCGAGACCGTCTCGACCGACTACGACACCTCCGACCGCCTTTACTTCGAGCCGCTGACGCTCGAGGACGTGCTTGGCGTCTGCGAGGTCGAGCAGCCGGAGGGCGTGATCGTGCAGTTCGGCGGCCAGACGCCGCTGAAGCTCGCCGCCGGCCTGGCGGAGGCGGGGGTGCCGATCCTCGGCACCTCGATCGACTCGATCGACCTGGCCGAGGACCGCGGCCGCTTCGGCAAGCTGCTGGAGCAGCTCGGCTATGAGGCGCCGCCGTACGCGACGGCCCACTCGCCGGAGGAGGCGATGGCGAAAGCACCTGAAGTCGGCTTTCCGCTGCTCGTGCGCCCGTCGTACGTCCTCGGCGGCCGTGCGATGGAGATCGTCTACTCGCTCGACGGCCTGCAGGACTACCTGACGCGTGTCGGCTCGGCCCACGGCAGCGGCAAGCAGATCTTCCTCGACCGCTTCCTCGAGGACTCGATCGAGCTCGACGTCGACGCGCTGTGCGACGGGAAAGACGTCTGGATCGGCGGGATCATGCAGCACGTCGAGGAGGCCGGCATCCACTCGGGCGACTCGGCCTGCGTGCTGCCGCCGCACTCGCTCGGACCCGACGCGCTTGCGCAGATTCGCTCGCACACCGAGGGGATCGCGAAGGCGCTCGGCGTCGTCGGCCTGCTGAACGTGCAGTACGCCGTCGACAACAGCGGAAAGCTCTACGTGATCGAGGCCAACCCGCGCGCCTCGCGCACCGTGCCATTCGTCTCCAAGGCGATCGGCCACCCGCTCGCCAAGCTGGCCTGCCGGATCATGCTCGGCGAGCGGATCGCCGACTTCGGCCTGCCGGCCGACCCGGTTGGCGACGTCGTCTGCGTCAAGGAGGCGGTGCTGCCGTTCGACCGCTTCGCCGGCGCCGACTCGCTGCTCGGCCCCGAGATGCGCTCGACCGGCGAGGTGATGGGCATCGCGCGCGACTTCCCGACCGCATTCGCGAAGGCTCAGGCCGCCGCCGGCTCGCAGTTGCCCGATGCCGGGACGGTCTTCATCACCGTCACCGACGGTGACAAGGCGGCGGCAGCGGGCGTCGCAGCGCAACTGCACGAGCTCGGCTTCGAGCTCGTCGCCACCGGAGGGACGGCGCAGGCGATCAAGCGCATGGGCATCCCCGTGCGCTCGCTCTGCAAGATCGGCGAAGGCTCACCGAACGTGCTCGACGAGATCGAGCGCGGGGAGGTGCGACTCGTCGTCAACACGCCCGTCGGAACGGGCGCTCGCACCGACGGCTGGGAGATCCGCTCCGCGGCGGTCGCGCGCGGCATCCCGTGCATCACGACGATGACCGGAGCGATGGCCGCAGCACGGGCGATCGCCGCAGCGCGGCGGGAGACGGCGCCCGTCATCTCGCTGCAGGAGCTGCAGCATGCGCTGGCCTCGCCGGCCGTGCCGCCCAGGGTCGCCCGAGCCTGATCCTGTGAACGCTCGCGTTCGCTCCGCCCCGGCACAGCAGGGTGGTACGCCCGGGCCCGGAGGGCGATCCGGACTTCGCTCCGCGGCCCGCCACCAGCTGCTTCTCAAAACGCCTGCAAACGGATCGGATCCTTCGAGGCAGCCTCGACATAGCTCGACCTCAAGTTGAGGTCGAGCTGAATTTCGCGGGTTGCCGCTTGCCGACCCGCGTTCACGTTGTAGACTCGCCGCCAATGCCGCCGGCCGCCAGTGAAACGCCCGCAAAGCACGCCACCGCGCCCGAGCGTTCCTTGCACCAGCGGATGATCGCGCTCACGCGCGCGAATGAGATCCGCACAAAGCGCGCACAGCTCAAGCGGGACCTCAAAGCAGGTCGTGTCGCGATACACGAGCTGCTGATGGAGCCCCCGACCTACGTCGAGACGGCGAAGGTCTTCGACCTCCTGCTCGCGGTGCCGAAGTACGGCCGCGTGAAGGCCAACAAGATCCTCACGCAGTGCCGCATCTCGCCGAGCAAGACGATCGGCGGGCTCTCACCCCGGCAGCGCGCCGAGCTCGTCGCGCTGCTTCGGCGATAGCTGGCGCCCCGGCCGCGCGTGGCACGCGTGTTCGTCATCACCGGTCCCTCCGGCGTCGGCAAGGGGACGCTGATCCGCGGCCTGCTCGCGCGAATCCCCGAGCTCGAGCTGTCCGTCTCGGCGACGACGCGGTCGCCGCGTCCCGGCGAGGTGGACGGTGTCGACTACCACTTCCTCAGCGACACGGACTTCGATCGCAAGGTCGCCGCCGGGGCGTTCGTCGAGCACGCCGCCTACTCCGGCCGGCGCTATGGGACATTGCGCTCCGAGCTCGAGCGCCGCACCAGCGCAGGGGTTCCAGTCGTCCTGGAGATCGAGGTGCAAGGCGCGCGCCAAGTGCGCAAGACGCTGCCCTCGGCGGTCCAGGTGTTCATCGTGCCGCCATCCGAGGAAGCGTTGCGCGAGCGGCTCGTCGACCGCGGAACAGACCCGACCGAAGAGATCGAACGCCGCCTGGCCGTCGCCGAGCGCGAGCTGTCCGCCCAAAGCGAGTTCGACCATAAGGTGATGAACGACCGCCAAGAGGACGCGGTCGCGGAGTTGGAGCGGCTCGTGCGCGCGGAGCTGGACGACAACGGGCGCTGATCGACAAGACGTCTCGCGAGCCGCACCGAGGTGCCCATGCAGGGAACTTGCGCTCCGACCGTCTAGACTCCGGGTGGCAACCATCTGGAAAGGCCGCTCTTGATCTCTCCCCGCATCGATCGCCTGCTGACGCACGTCGACTCCGACTACGCCAGCGTCGTCGTCGCCGCTAAGCGCGCGCGGCAGATCAACTCGTACTACCACAACCTCGGTGAGGGCACGTTCGACGAGTTCCCGCCGCCGATGGTCGAGACCCGCTCGAAGAACTACCTCACGATCGCGCTCGAGGAAGTCGCCGCGGGCAAGATCAAGTACCACTACCGCTAGGTAGGGGTACGCGGCGCCGGAGCGAAGGAGACCGGCATGGCGAGGTTGCTTGTCGGCGTGAGCGGCGGGATCGCCGCGTACAAGGCGCTCGAGCTCGTTCGCCTCGCGACGAAGGCCGGCCACAGCGTGCGCGTGATCCAGACGTCGACGAGCGAGCGCTTCGTTGGCGTCGCCTCGTTCGAGGGGATCACCGGGGCCCCGGTGCTGACGAGCGAGTTCGCGCGCGACCCGCTGCGCGGCGCCTTCCCCGGCGATCGCCAGCCGGAGCACGAGCCGATCAGCCACCTCGAGCTGGTCGCGAACGCCGACGCGTTCCTCGTCGCCCC